>JAALLQ010000221.1_pt1 | contig 17221 bp, 14 predicted proteins | sample 7245921 | NCBI WGS metagenome assembly JAALLQ01 (sample SAMN13049200, study PRJNA578106) | oil field metagenome | isolation source: filtered produced water from oil reservoir B7 | place: USA:offshore Texas | collected 2016 | reverse complement strand
TCGCAGGCCACCCCGACCACCTATGGGCTGACCGTCCCCGGCATCAAGGGCCAAAACCATAGAGCCAGTCAGCGGGTTACATTCCATCAGGATAACCTGAATCGGATCACCGATGGTAAATGTCGCACGATTGCGCTGACCAATCAGGCGGTTATGGGCCTCATCATGGATGTAATAGTCATTCGGCAGTGAAGAAATGGGGATCAAACCGTCTACCCCGGTTTCTGCCAAGGTGACAAACAAGCCAAAGCGGGAAACACCACCAATGCGCCCGGCAAAGGTTGCACCGACGCGATCTTGCAAATAAAGGGCGGCGTAACGGTCGACGACTTCCCGTTCTGCTTTTGCCGCACGGCGTTCGCAGGCGGATATTTGTTCGCCGATTTCATGGAATTGCGTCCCATCACTAGATAATAGACCGTCGTCACCAAGGCCATAGCCTGAGATCAAGGCCCGGTGGACCAATAGGTCGGCATAACGGCGAATGGGGGAGGTAAAGTGCGCATATCGCCGAAGGGCCAAACCAAAGTGACCAAGATTATCCGGGCTGTACATGGCCTGCGATTGTGTCCGCAGAACCATTTGGTGGATCATCTCACGTTCGGGCTTTTCTTCGGCGTTGTTCAAAATTTGCATGAACTGGCGCGGCATCAGGACTTGCCCTTTGGCGAGGTTAATGCCAACGGCTTGCAGAACAGTGCGCAGGTTCTCCAGCTTTTCCAATGTGGGTTCATCGTGAACCCGGTACATAACTGGTTGCCGTTTTTCCTCAAGTGCCTCTGCTGCTGCGACGTTGGCAATAATCATGAACTCTTCGATCAGTTTGTGACTGTCAAAGCGTTCACGGATGGAAACCCCGGTCACGTTACCTTGCTCGTCCACCGCGATTTTCTTTTCCGGGATATCAAGGTCAAGTGTGCCGCGCGCTACTCGGGCCTGATCCAAAGCCTTGTAAGCAGCATATAGGGGCTTGATGACCGTATCTAGCAAAGGTGCCGTAGTTTCGTCTGTACGGCCTTCTATGGCGTTTTGAACCTGTGTGTAAGTCAGACGTGCGGCGGAGCGCATCAGTGCCCGTTGGAACTTATGACGAATTTTTCGTCCATTCTGATCCACCCACATATGACAAACCATGCACGGGCGATCTTCATCTGGTCGGAGTGAACACAGGTTGTTGGACAGGTTTTCCGGCAGCATCGGAACCACCCGATCCGGGAAATAGACCGAGTTGCCGCGATCCTTGGCAACTGTGTCCAGAGGGCTACCCGGTTGCACGTAGTGGGCTACATCAGCGATGGCAACGATGAGGTGCCAGCCGCCGGGGTTGTCTTCTGCTGTGTCCGGTTCGGCGAATACCGCATCATCAAAGTCACGCGCGTCTTCACCATCAATAGTCACCAACGGCACATCCCTAAGGTCCGTCCGTTTGCCAAGTTCAGTGACGGGTTTTGACTGTTCGGACTGATCCAGTGCTTCACTGGGGAAGATGTAGGGAATATCGTTGGCGTGCAGTGCAATTAGGCTAAAGGCCTTTGGTTCAGCACGGTTGCCCAGTCGTTCGCACACGCGGGCCTGACGGGCACCATAGCGACCACTGCGTTTTGGCAGGATTTCCGCAGTCACCAGATCGCCAACCTGTGCCGTACCTAGGTCATCCGCGCGTACCAGAAACTCGTTGGACGCCTTTTTATCCGTCGGGCGCAAAATAAAGTTGTCACCGGCTTGCTCAATGACACCAAGAACACGAGCAGTCCCTTGTGACAGGCGTCGGGTCGGTTTTGCGCGATACAGGTCTGCTTGCAGTTGCTCCATGCGGGCAAGAATGCGATCGCCAACCCCAAGGGCGGGTTTGATCCGCGTTGTTGCTTCGACTTCAATTCGCGGGGCAATCCCCGTTGCGGCCTTGGCTACATCCCAATCCGCCTGCGTTACCGGACGTGCCAGCAGGTCGCCTTGACGATCCACGTCATGGATTTCCAGCACCATGATGCTGGGCAGGCTGTTGGGGTGGGCAAACTGACGTTTCGTTCCTTTACGGATTTTGCCTTCATCAGCCAATTCACGCAGAACGGATTTCAGATAAATTCGTCCTTCACCGCTTAGGGAAAACGCACGAGCAATATCACGTTTGCCAACATCCCCTCCGGCCTCGTGAATATACTCGGCTATTTGTTCCTTGGTCGGGAGGGGGGCTTTGCGCTTAATCACGATGTGGCGTCTTCCTCAGGTTTTGCAGCGGGTTTCTTGGCTGTTGTTTTTTTCGATGGCGATTTTTTTGCGGCAGTCTTTTTCGCCGGAGCCTTAGTTTTGGTTGCGGCTTTTTTCGTTGCCCCTGACTTGGCGGCTGTTTTCTTGGCCTTTGCCGGGGCTTTTTTGCCTTTGCCGTCTTTTTCTGCCTTGGCGTTCAGTAGCTCAACGGCCCGTTCCAAAGTCGGCATTTCCTCACCAGCATCAATGCGGTCTTTATCAGCCTTTTGCAGGGTTGCCTTGATCTTGTTGTGTTGAACAAACGGACCAAATCGCCCCATACACAATTCAACCGGTTTTCCATCATCGGGGTGCAAACCGATTTTCTTGGGCGGGTTTTTAATTGCTGGGGCGTCTTTTAACAGTTCGATTGCCCGTTCAATATCCACCGTCAACACATCGTCATGGGATTGCAGCGATTTGAAAATATTGCCAAGTTTGACATAAGGGCCAAATCGCCCCAATCCGGCTTGAATGATTTCTCCGGTTTCCGGCCACGGGCCAAGGTCACGGGGCAGGGACAACAGGCCAAGGGCCATGTCCATACCCATAGTACCGGGATCGATGCCACGGGGCAGGGATACGCGCTTGGGCTTGATGACTTTCGGTTTCTTGGCGCGGGAGCCCGGTTCAGGGTCCACGGTTTTTTCTTCGCCGAGTTGAACGTATGTTCCGTATGGTCCCTTACGTACGGTAATCTGTTCCCCGGTGTCTGGGTGTGATCCCAGAACCCGTGGGCCATCAAGGGCCGCCTGACCATCTTCGCCATTTTCAGCGCCGACGACGCTCAGGGGGCGGGTGTATTTACAGTCCGGGTAGTTGGAACAGCCGATAAAGGCTCCGTGTTTGCCAAGTTTCAAACCCAATCGACCATCACTGCATTGTGGGCAGGCACGCGGGTTGGAGCCATCTTCCTGCGGTGGGAAGAAGTGTGGTCCAAGATCCTCATCCAATTGGTCCAGGACTTCTGATACGCGCAGTTCCTTGGTGGCTTCAATGGCGGATTTGAAATCTCCCCAGAATTCTCTGAGAACATCTGTCCAGCCAAGCCGACCATCGGAAATTTCATCCAGCTTATGCTCAAGGTCAGCCGTAAAGGTGTACTGCACATACTGCGTGAAATAGTTTTCTAGGAAAGCCGTTACGACGCGACCTCGGTCTTCGGGAATAAAACGACGCTGGTCGAGGCGCACATAGTTACGGTCTTGAAGCACGGAAATGATCGAGGCATAGGTGGACGGGCGACCGATGCCCAGCTCTTCCATTTTTTTCACAAGGCTGGCCTCGGTATAGCGAGGCGGCGGCTGTGTGAAGTGCTGTTCGGACAAAATGTCTTTCAGCTTCAGAGCTTGTCCTTCTTCCATTTGCGGCAGACGACGATCCTTATCGTCCTTGCTGTCCGAATCGTCAGCATCCTCGCGATAGACTTTCAGGAAGCCATCAAAGGCAATAATCGAACCGGTAGCATGCAATGTTGCTTGGGCAGAGGTCGCCGCAACATCCACGGCAACTTGATCCAGAACAGCACTTTCCATTTGGCTGGCGATGGTGCGCTTCCAGATGAGATCATACAGGCGGAATTGATCTTTGCTTAACAGGTGCGCAACCGAGGCCGGGGTGCGGCGCAGGTCGGTCGGACGGATGGCCTCGTGCGCTTCTTGTGCGTTTTTGGCTTTGGTTTTGTACATGCGCGGTTTTTCCGGCACGTAATTGCTGCCAAAGTCTTTGCCAATGACTTCACGGGCGGATTGGACCGCCTCCAGTGCCATTTGCACACCATCCGTACGCATATAGGTAATCAGACCGACGGTTTCCCCGCCAAGGTCAATCCCTTCGTACAGGCGTTGTGCCACGTCCATGGTTTTGCGCGCGGCATAGTGCAATTTGCGCGCAGCTTCCTGTTGCAAGGTGGATGTTGTGAATGGTGGTGCCGGGTGGCGTTTAGCTTGCTTGCGGACGACTTTGTCGACGACATAGTCAGTTTTGCGCAACGCCATTTCAATGGCGTGGGCGGCAACTTCACCACCAATCGCCAGTTTATCCAGCTTTTGACCGTTAAAGTGTGTGAGACGGGCTGAAAACTGTGCTGTGTTTGGGGTAACAAAATTGCCGTCAATGGTCCAATATTCGTCGGTGCGGAAGTCCTCAATCTCGGCTTCCCGTTCGCAGATCAATCGCAGCGCAACGGACTGCACGCGGCCTGCGGAACGGCTGCCGGGCAGCTTTCGCCACAAAACTGGGGAGAGATTGAAGCCAACCAAATAGTCCATGGCGCGGCGGGCAAGGTAGGCATGGACCAGTTGCTGGTCGACATCCCGCGGGTTTGCCATAGCTTCCAAGATAGCGCGCTTGGTAATTTCATTGAATACGACACGGCGAACTTCCTTGCCGTCCAGCAAGTTTCGCTGCCCGAGTTCTTGCTGCACATGCCAAGAAATGGCTTCCCCTTCGCGATCCGGGTCAGTTGCAAGAATCAGTCTGTCAGCTTTTTTAAGTGCGCCGGCAATGGTGCGAATATGCTTTTCATCGTGCCCGCCAATTTCCCATTCCATGGAAAACCCATTCTCAGGATCGACTGAGCCATCCCGAGGCGGAAGGTCACGAATGTGCCCATAACTGGCTACGACTGTAAAATCGGAACCAAGATATTTGTTAATGGTTTTGGCTTTTGCCGGGGATTCGACGACGACAACGTCCATTAAATTCACCAGACTTATAAAGAAACGATGCCTTAGGGAAACAGGTTTACGACGAAAAAAGCAATCCCTATTTCGAAAAATTGGGATTATCAGGGTAATACCTGCGTTTTTTATGGTGTTTGTGTCAGTCTGGCGATCATTTGCCCGGATTGGCGTTCAATACGACCTGCCAGTTCCAGTTCTAAAAGAATCACGGCTCCTTCCGCTGCGGAAATCTGGCATTCCCGGAGCAGGGAGTCCATTGCCACCGGAGCAGAACCCAGAGCATCCAGCAGTTTTTGCTGTTTTTGTTCCAATGATTGCGACGTCTGAGCGGGCCGTGCCAAACAAGTTGGAATCGGGGCGGGTGGCGAATCTTCAAAAAAGCCGGGTAAAGTTGGTTGTTCCGGCAAATGATGCAAAGTGTCAAAGATATCTTCAGCGGTTTCAATTAACTGAGCACCGGATTTTATCAGGCTGTTGGGGCCTGCGGCTCGTGAGTCACTTGGGAATCCCGGAACTGCCATAACCTCTCGCCCTTGTTCACCGGCAAGACGTGCGGTAATCAACGAGCCAGAACGCATGGTTGCCTCAACCACGACAATCGCGCGGCACAAGCCGGAAACAATGCGATTGCGGCGGGGAAAGTGACGGGCCTGCGGTGTCGTGCCCAAAGGCATTTCAGAAACAATTGCGCCGTGTTCACGAATTGCAGCGTACAGGTCTGCGTTCTCTTTGGGGTAAATGTTATCTGCGCCTCCAGCGACGACGGCAACGGTGTGATTGGGACCAGCCCCAATGTGAACGGCAGTATCGATGCCCCGTGCCAGACCGGAAACGACAGTCAGGCCTTTGTCACTCAGGCCTTTGGCTAAGGATCGGGCCATGTGTAAGCCGTTGCTGGACGCATTGCGTGCGCCGACAATACCGATGCAATCCGTTTGTAAAAGCCATGGGTTGCCAAATACGGTAATGACGGGTGGCGGATCAGGAATTTCACGCAGTAACTGGGGGTAATCCAGCTCGGGCAGGGCAATAATGCGGCCCCCACAGGCTTCGGTACGTTCAAGTTCGGCCTCAGCAACTGCCGTCGGGCATATGGATTGGGGTCGCCTTGCGCCGCCGCTACGGGCCAGATCAGGCAGGGCATCAAGAGCTGCTGCAACGGAACCGAACCGTTGCAACAAACGTTGAAAGGCGACAGGTCCAACATTATCCGTGCGGATCAGGCGTAACCAATCTACGCGTTCGGTGTCGGTCATATCGCGGCAAATCATGGCCTAAGACTTTTTAATTTTCTTTTTCAGGTCAATCCGTGGTTCTGTGCCAGCCAACAATCGGGTGATGTTGGCTTTATGGCGTACCAGTGCCAGAATCGCCAATATTCCATACACAACAGCATGATCGGTATCACCAAAAGCCAACGCAAAAGCGGGCGCAAGGCAAAGTGCGACCAAGGCCGATAGTGATGAATATTTCAACGTGAAAGCCACGACAAGCCATGTTGCACAGGCCAAAGCCCCAACCACAGGATGGGTTGCCAGCAACACACCAAGGGTAGTCGCGACGCCTTTGCCGCCCTTCATGTTCAGCCAAACCGGGAAATTGTGACCCAGAACAGCAAACAGTCCGGCGACCAAGGCAGCCCGATAATCCCAAATCAGATAACAGGCAACGGCGGCAATGGCGCCCTTACCGGAATCCAGCAGTAAGGTCAGGGCCGCAAGTCCCTTGTGTCCGGTGCGCAACACATTTGTAGCCCCAATATTGCCAGAGCCAATTTGTCGCAAATCCCCGAGCCCGGCCATGCGGGTCAGCACCAACCCGAACGGCACGGAGCCAAGCAGGTAGCCACCAACAGCCGCAATAACCAGTACAATAATAGACAATTCAGTCATTAAGCGGTGTCTCCATCGCTAAACACACAACGACCATCGATGACGGTGCGCACGACCTTACCCTGCAATTCAGCTTCGTCAAATGGGGAATTTTTGGATTTTGATGTCAGACTGTCTGCGGTCACGGTCCAGCGACGTTCCGGGTTGAAGATGATGAAGTCGGCAGCAGCCCCTTTCATCATGCGACCACCGGACAAGCCAAGCAAGCGAGCCGGGTTAACCGTGACTTTTGCCAAGGCATCCAACAACGGCATATTCCCGCTGCGGCTCAGTTCCAGTGTCGTTGACAGCAGGGTTTCAAGGCCCAGCCCGCCAAATGCAGCATCAGAGAAAGTTTTCCGTTTGGAGTCTGCATCTTGTGGGCAGTGGTCGGAAGCAATGCAATCAATGGTGCCGTCTGCCAATCCACGGACAAGCGCGGCGCGGTCGCTTTCTTTGCGCAGTGGCGGGTTCAGCTTGGCAAAGGTCCGGTATTCACCGATGGCATCTTCGGTCAGCATGAAATAGGGCGGCGCAACGTCACAAGTGACGGAGACTCCACGGCTTTTGGCGCGGCGGATGATTTCCACACTTTCGGCTGTGGAAATATGGGCTGCGTGATACCGGGCACCGGCAGCTTCTGCCAATCGCAAATCCCGTTCCAAGATAATCCATTCTGCCGTGGGGGAAATTCCAGCCAGTCCCAAACGCCCGGCAATGGCTCCGGCATTCATGTCGCCGCCGCTTAAATCCGGGTCTTGGGGATGTTGGATGATCAGGTAACCGAAACCAGAGGCATAGGTCAGCAAGCGATTCATGACCCGCGTGGAGGCAATGGCTTTGTCCCCGTCGGTAAAGGCGACGGCGCCGGAGTCTGCCAACAGGCCGATTTCTGCAATCTCTTCGCCCTGTAGACCTTTTGTTGCCGCACCATAGGGATAGACCTTGGTCTTACCTGCTTGGCGGGCACGGCGGGCGACAAATTCCACAACGGCATCGTTATCAATGACTGGATCGGTGTTGGGTAGGCACACCATGGTGGTGATGCCACCGGCAGCGGCAGCGGCACACGCGGTTTCTATGGTTTCCTTGTGTTCCGCGCCGGGTTCGCAAAGCTGCATCCGCATGTCCACAAGGCCGGGGGCAATACATTGGCCCTCGCAGTCGATAATGGCGACGTCATCACCAACCTTGTCAGCAGTAATAGCAGGGCCGAAGTCTAAGATCAGTTCGCCATCGACCAGAACGCCGCCGATGGTATCAAGGCCGCTGGCTGGATCAAGCAGGCGTGCGTTGACGTATGCCGTTTTCCCGATGGTGCTTGTCATCAATTTGCCCCCCAGTTTTCACCATTTTCCAAAGCCAGATTGCGTGTCACGGCTTCTAATACCGCCATGCGCACGGCAACGCCCATTTCCACTTGTTTGCGGATGGCGCTGTGTTCCACATCGTCAGCAACGTCCGAATCGATTTCTACGCCTCGGTTCATAGGGCCGGGGTGCATGATCAGAGCATCGGGTTTGGCAGCAGCAAGTTTTTCACGGTCCAAGCCGAAGAAACGGAAATATTCTCGTGTGGAGGGGATGAAGCCACCGGACATACGTTCATTTTGAATGCGCAGCATCATGACGATATCGCAGTCGGCAATCCCTTGCTTCATATCGTGATACACACTGACGCCAAGGTCTTGCAAACCGGGAATGATCAAGGTGCGGGGGGAAACCACCCGGACTTCGGCACCCATGGCATTCAGCAGATGAATGTCAGATCGCGCAACACGGCTATGCAGAACATCGCCGCAGATGGCAACCTTCAATCCGGCAATTTTTCCTTTGCTGCGGCGGATTGTCAGGGCATCCAGCAGAGCCTGTGTCGGGTGTTCGTGTTTGCCGTCACCTGCGTTCACTACCGCACAGTTGACCTTTTGCGACAGTAGGCTGACCGCCCCGGAATCATAGTGGCGAACAACAAGGACATCAGGGTGCATGGCATTCAAGGTTGCTGCCGTGTCGATCAGAGTCTCGCCCTTGGCAACAGAGCTGGCACTGGTGGTCATATTGATAACATCAGCACCAAGGCGTTTTGCCGCCAGTTCAAACGAGGTACGGGTGCGGGTACTGTTTTCATAAAACAGGTTCACCACGGTGCGCCCGGTCAAAATATCGTGTTTTTTGTTGCTGGACGCGTTGGTTTCCGCGAAGTGATTGGCGCGGTCAAGAAGCTCGGTGATTTGCTCGGCAGTCATTCCCTGTGTGCCAAGGAGATGTCGATGTGTATAGGCTGGATTCATCAGTTGGCTCGCCTGCGGCTGTGGTAAAGACATCGGATATAGTCGATGACAGGCACACGAAAACGTCCTGCAAGAGCAGGTGCCTTTCATGTGCACGTAGAATAGTTGGGGCACCCTTTATGCCGGATTTGACGGATTTTGACTATATTTTTCCGTTATGAATTCTCGTATCCCGATTATTTGGCTCGCATCACGATTATTGTTCGGACGGAGCACCGGGAATACGGAACCGTATCCCATCAGGAATGTTGTCTGCTGCCCTTAAAATCAGATCGGCGGCTTTTGTCCCGACGTATTGGGGGTCTCTTGCATCCTCGCCCATAGCTCGGCGCCATGACTTGGCGCCGGGGCAGGCATGAAACAGCCCCAAAACATGGCGTGTCAGGCGCGGCAAGGGGATGCCTTGGTTCGTGATTTCTGCGGCAAGATCAGCCAAACCCTCAACAATTTCTTGTGGTGGTTTGGGTGAAGAAGCCTCACCAAAAATCTTTTGGTCGGCCTCGGCAAATATTAACGGCGTTTCGTATGCCGCCCGACCAATCATGACGCCATCAACTTCTGCCAGTTGGTTTTGGACCATATCAAGATCGCGGATACCACCATTGATATTGATTTCAAGGTGGGGAAAGTCCTGTTTGATCCGGTGGACAAAATCATATCGTAACGGCGGAATTTCCCGATTTTCCTTCGGGCTTAGGCCGTTGAGCCATGCTTTGCGGGCGTGAATTGTAAAGGATTGGCATCCCGCATCCGCAACAGTTGCCACGAAGTTGTGAAGTTCCTCGTACGACTCGCGTTCATCTACGCCGATACGGTGTTTTATGGTAATTGGTGTGTCTATTGCGTTTTGCATGGCAATAAAACATGCCGCAACCAGTTGGGGGTCCAACATCAAACAGGCACCAAATCGTCCGGCAGATACGCGATCAGACGGGCAGCCCACATTCAAATTGATTTCGTCATAACCAAATGGTGCGGATATTTTTACGGCTTGTTCCAGTAATTGCGGATCACCTCCCCCCAGTTGTAGGGCAATGGGGTGTTCCATATTGTCATAGGCAAGCAGGCGGTGTGGGTCACCATGAATAAGTGCTTGAGAAGTAACCATTTCTGTATAGAGCAGGGTCCGTTTCGTCATCAGCCTCATAAACCGTCGATAGAGGCTGTCTGTCCATTCCATCATCGGAGCGATGGAAAGGCGGCGGTCAATATTGTTTGGTGAACACATGTTCAAAACCCTGCGTGGAAAAAAATCAGTTTATTCGGTTTGTATTTAAGGCAAAATAGCATATTGGACGGGGAGGGATATCTGATTATGAGCGGTGGCGAAACAATATGTTTTCAAAAGAGTGCAAAGTTGGGCGATAGAGAAACCAGAGCAGAGGGAGAAGCCGAGATCTCCCAAGTGTGCCGTTTTTGTCTTGATCGATCGAATGCCTTGTTTCGGGATTTGACCGAAGATGAACTCACCAAATTTGGGCAGTTACAAATTGCGGATGTCGCTGTCCGGGCCGGTGATGTTCTGTATCGTCAGGGTGATGCAGGACAAAACGTTTATATGGTTCGTGATGGCCTGATTAAGTTGGAGCAGTTTCTGCCAGACGGAAGCCAGCGCATTGTGCGATTGGTGCGCGGTGGCACGGCGATTGCTCTAGAGGTTATGTTGGGCAGTGATTACCAACACCAAGCCGTTGCTTTGCGCCGTACGCGCGTGTGTCGCATATCCCGTGAAGTTATTCTTAAAATTCAGGAAGAAACACCGCGGTTACATAAACAGCTTATGTCATTTTGGCATAACAGCGTCCTTGATGCAGATACTTGGTTAACGCATTTATCAACCGGAAGCGCACGGGTTCGGATGGCTCGTTTGCTGTTGCTGTTATCAGAAGGGGAAGACAGCTTTGAAATGCTGTCCCGCGAGGATATCGGCGCGATGCTGGGTATCACAACGGAAACCGCAAGTCGCACTATTGCCGAATTTCGCAGGTTAGGGGCGATTTCCTCTGTCGCACCAAGGCGTTTTGAAGCTGATCGGTCCAAGTTGCAGGAACTTGCCGGGAGTATTTAGTCCCCCATACCATGGACCCCGGTGTATGCCGCTATTTGTGCCGCAGCGGTCAGGCCGTCATGTGAACTTTGGCTAAGGCTGCTGCGGAGGTTTGCTTCGTCGAAGGTACTGCCGAAGGTGAGCGGGCAGTTTGCAGCGGCTCGGATCAGACCGGGGTGAGGGGTCAGAGTCCCAGTTCCGTCTTCTTGAAGTAAGTGTCCAGCCCATTCGCAGGTCGATAGGGTGTGGATCAGTGCCATAAACCGCAAGGCAACTGACGCACCGATAATCGAGCGTAGAGGCATGATGCCGTCAATCGCTGCAAGCCAAAGGCAGGCATCCGCCTGAGACAAGGTGAGATTTGGGCACGTGTGTGTCGCGTCTGAGCAGCCAAAATGGAATGCAATGGCGGAAGATTTACGTTCCGCCAGCAGCAAATCAGGCTGCATAGCAGCATCCCAGCCTGACATAAGTTCAAAAATGCGCACCTTTGGCACACTTGCGGTGTCAAAGGTGAACATGGTTTCTGATGTGCGCGGCATTGTCTGATTACAGCGCTTGAATTCGGCATTGTAGCCCAAGTTCACCCGCCGTATTGGCGACGGTGTTTAGGCAGTTTTGCTGTTGTTTTTCAGGGATGAATGCCGAGATTTCAACGGCATAGGAGGCATCTGACCCCATGCCGGATCTGGCGCAATTCATGTTGATGATGTTGGCTTCATATTGCTGAAAAACCTCAGCCAGTCGCGTGACAAGGCCGGGGCGATCTCCACCACCGACATAAATGGCGTGAGTGATTTTTCCGGCTTCCCCTTGTTCGGATGGAAAGGTAAAGGTGCTGACAGAGATTTCCCCGCCTTCGGTTACATCCAAACTGGATAATGCCGTTTTGACTTCGTCTGTGCTGACGTCCTTCGGAATATCGCAAATGGCGGAAAAGCGCGCCGCACGGCCCAGTGTTGAAAATGCTGAATCTCCCAAATTGGCCCCAAGGTCAAACAGGCACTGGGTCAATGTGGAAATCAATCCGGGACGATCGGCGCAAGTTACTGAAACAATAATGGTTTGACTCATTCAACTGGTCCTTTACTCATCAACAATGCCGAGGAATAGCCCCGAGCTGCCTGCCCCAGTTTACTCTGTGCTGATGACAAGCGAAACACGTTGATGATGTAAAGACGGAAAAAGAGGGGCCACCCCTATGCCGTGCCGTGACCAAGATGAGGGCAATTTCTGATCCATTTGGGGAGCTCGGTATTGGCTCCGAAAATCGCCATCCGTTCCAAATCAGCGTCAAGATCAATTAAGTCATCGGGATCATACAGAAGGTCCGATCCTTTTTGATCCAGCTTCATCGCCAGTCGGGCAATATGGATGTAATCGGCGGTGGTGGCCTTTGCCGGCATGTCGCCGAGTTTGGATGGATAGGGCCAGCCGATGACGCCTTCGACAATGGCTTCCGGCAGTCCCCACAGTTGGAGCAGATATCCACCGGCTAAGGAGTGGTTGAAACCGAACAGGCGTTTTTCTGCTTCGCACAGTTGCAGTTGCCCAGCCTTGGCAGCGGCGCGTGCCGCGCGGTGACGGCGCGGATCATTCATGGCAAGCAGAACCTGACCAATGCCATGAAGCATCCCTGCCAGTGCAGATTCATTAACCACTTCCGTTGTGGCGCGCATGTTCATGGCGATATGTCGGGTGACAGCTCCGCATTGCACGCCTTCGAACCAGAGTTCCTCAATGGGCAGGCCGCCCAAGTCCATGCCCTTGACAGAGGATAGCAAGCCATAATTCAAAGCCAGCCCCCGCACAGTATCAATCCCCAAAAGGCGCACCGCGTGGGAGGCGTCGGATATGGTGATCGGCAAGGCGAAAATAGGGGAATTTGCAATCTGTAACAGGCGTGCCGAGAATGACACGTCTTCAGATACGATTTTCCCAACCGCGCCGATTGGGGTTTTGTCGTTACGGATAGCTTCCATCAAACGGGTGTAAAGGTCCGGCGGCGAGGGGATGGATTTCATGCCGCCAATCCGCTCCAGAAAATCCGGGTCTTGGATTGCATTTCGTAGGCGGATGGATCGTGAAATCACGTCTTCGAGCTTTTCAGCGCTACACGGTTTGCTGAGGAATTGAGGGGCCGGGCCGATGGAGCGTAACAAAGCTTCGCGTTCGGTTTGTCCTGTCAGAATGATTCGAACTGCGGAAGGCCAAAGGCCAGCAACACGCTCCAGAAATTGCATACCGTCCATTCCGGGCATACGCAGATCACTAACGATAACGTCAGCGGGTTCTTCATTAAGAATGGCGAAAGCAGTGTCGGCATCTTCGGCAAAGACCATGTTCCAGTTTTTATGCTGGCGGTACAGTGCGCGGCGGAGACCTTGCAGCACAAGCGGGTCGTCATCGACAAACAGAATTTTTACTGGCTGCGTCATGGTCGTCTCCACCTCATGCATCCTCCCTATCAATATACTCCATTTCGCGAATTTAGTGTCACGTGAAATCTATACCTATGATGTTCATCACTCGCGCATAATTATAGTTTCCAGATAGTTTTCTATCCTATGATGAAAAAGCAGTTTCCCTACTTTATTAAATGTAGCGTTCACTCCACTATTGACCAGAAAGGCAGGGACATGATTCATCGCATTATCATGATCTGCGGTGAATGCAGGAAGGATTAGGTCCCGATTCTCGACACCGGACCATGCAACAGAAGGGTTTGAAGCCATGGCCTCGATTGCTGAAATTGTAGACGACTACGTGAAGACCATGAAACCGTTAGGGCAGGAGTTGGCGGGTGACCTTGACCGCTGGGCTGCCGATGGAATGCCATATGATGGCGTTGTGTCTTTGCTGCCGCGTGTTCACAAGTTTTCGGGGTCAGCCGGTTCTACCGGGTTTTTGCAATTGTCCATGATTTCCATACTGATGGAAATTGGACTGCGTGCAGCGAAAAGTCAGGTTGACCTATCCGGGCTTTCTGGCGCGCAACTATCTATCCTGATTTCAGATTTTGCAGATGCCGTTGCCGATTTAAGGCCAGAGGCCTCTACATTTGATGCGGATACGCATCAGGCCATTTTTACGGCTTTCCAAAATCCCGGGCATGTGTTGCTGGTTGGTTTGCCGCCGGTGTTGGAGGGTATTCTCAACTTTGTTGTTGAACAGCGTATGGCAATCCCATTGATCTTACCGGATGTCGCCATGCTCGATGATGTGTCGACAGAAAGACCGCCAAAGCTGGTTATTGTCTCAGAGGCTGTGAAAGATTACAGTCTACCCATCTTTCACTATTCCCCCATGACTTTTGCGCAGCTTACTGCTGATTGGCCGTAAATTGCGTCAGTATGTTTTTTAAGGTGACTTATGCAAGACCCCTTGCGGTTTACAGATATTCTTTCCCCTGTGCCTGATGACCAACAGCAGACCGTTGCGGTCGTTGGTGGAGACGCGGCTTCGGTCGTGATTGCGTATATCTTGAGAAAACGAGGGCATGATGTTGTCTGGTACCGTGGGCAAGATTGCAATCCTCACCCGGCAAGTGGGGTCTTGCGGACATTTGCCGTGGAGCCGCTGGCTTTACCGGGGTATTTGCTTGGAATACTGCCCAATTTGATGCGTACCGCTGTGCGGGGCAAATTGCAGGGGGAGGTCTCTAAACCGTTTCTTGCTTGGGTGTTTCGGGCAATTTCTCAAAGTCGGCCTTTGGTCGTTGAAAAACTGGCGCAGGAACGGGCCGAACTTTTGTCCTTTGCCTATCCGGCTTTTGCAGCCTTGTCAGATGCGGTTGGTCTGCGCGTGGGCAAAGCCGAAGTAGTGACTTTATTCCGCAGCGCACGAGATTATGCCCATGGTTGGGCTGTTCATGATGTTCGTAAACGTCATGGTGTTCAGTCCCGTGAAATTGATTTTGATGAAATCGCCCAACGTTTTCCACATTTGTCACCCAAATACACCCATGGCATGTCGGTTCCCGATGTTGATGTGGTGGAAAATGCGGATGCTGTGCTTGAAAGCATGAAGTCCTTCTTGGATGGAGCCGGATGCATTGCCCGACATTGGCCCCAGTCCGTGGAACCATCCCACGATGATCAGGTGCTTATTCAAGACGATGGAAATGTTCGCACATTTGATTGGGTCATCCGTGGCGATAACGGTGGTCCTGCCGAAATTTGGCCGAAAACCTTTGGGGCAGGGGCATTGGCGTTGGCTTATCGTGAAAGAACCTTACGCCACGTGAGCGAAAACGATCCGCAAAGCGGGGATGGTTGCTCAGCCACCGTGTTGGTTGATGGGCAAAGTGGTGGCAGCCTTGAAACCGTTGCAGACACGATTTTGGCCAATGGCGCGGCGTGTGCCGGCGGATTGTCATTTAAAGATTTGCGCTATTTGACGGCTGCGTCATATGCACGGATCTGGCGCGAATTAGCAGGGGAAGGCTGGCATTCTGAAGGCAGTCGTCTGTCCGTCGCTGTCGGCAGCATTCTGCCGGATTCAAAGCCTTCTATTGGCGTGGCTAAGGGGCGGGTGCTTGAGGCGCTGGGAATGGCAGAGTTATCATGGACCCTTGCGCCACTGGCTGCATACGTGTTGGCGGCTTCTATTGAAAAACGGGATGAGGATATCCCAGAACTACGTACGGTTCGACCCGATCGTTTTTCTTGAGACTTTTGAAGCTACACATGAAAAAAAGCCTCCAGTTATTGGAGGCTTTTTTGGGTGATATCCTGAGAGCATTAGCCTTTTTTGCATTGGCCTTTGGTGTGGCCCTCTTCTGTGCAGGTTTTGCAAATCCCAGTAATTTCCACCAATGGGTAGCTAACTGAGAAACCAATGCTCGCTGCCCCTTCCGCGACGGCTTCGTCGATTTTCGGATTGGAAATTTCATACACCGAACCGCAACAATTGCAGATCAGGAACTGCGCTGCATGTGGGTCTTCGGGGGTGACACAGGCCATGTAGGCGTTGATGGTTGCCAAACGGTGGACAAAGCGTTGTTCAATCAGGAAATCCAAAACGCGATACACCGAAATCGGTGCTGCAATTTTGCCGTGATCCCGCAGGCGTTCAAGAATGTCATAAGCGCCGATTGGTTTGTCCGAGCGCAAAATGATTTCAAATACCCTTTTGCGGAGCGGAGTAAAACGGATCCCCTTTTTTTGGAAATACGTTTCTGCCGCGGCAATTGCGGCATCAGGATCACCCGAGTAGTCATGGGTGTGGTGCGTAAAAATGGACATACAGCCTGTCCCTACTTATTTGCGCAGCAAAACCTGCCCTAAAAAAGGCGGCTTTGTGCTGTGTTCGGCCAGTCATCCTCGATTGTCGAAGACGAAATCTTATTATGTTTGTTGACCAAAGCTACTGGGCATTTTTATCTCTCAGTACATTGGGCCCCTAAAATGTAGCTCGTGTTTGATAATGATGCAATGTTACGCCGCTGTTTTTTAGGCTGCTTTTCTTTAATGGCCGTTAAATTATTTTAGGAAGCCACAAAAGGTTGTGGTCTGTCAGTTCGCTGCAGCACGTGCCTGTGCCAATACCCAGTGAACATCAGCAAACAAAGTTATGGATTTCTGGTACAGTGTCTGCAGTTGTTCGGGCAGGTCATTATCAATAGACGGAGTGTCTTCCGGGCTGTTTCCGATTATTTCGCACAAGTCGACACTTTCGCCAAGAACCTGATCCAGTTCCAGTTCATCATTGTTCATGGCTTTGTTTAGCAATAGCCACGCCATGGTTTCTGCCAGCATTGCAGTCAGGCGAGATGCTTCACGGGTTGCTGTCAACTTTGCCATTGGGTCTGAAGTTGAATTGTCGTTTTTATTCGTGTCGGTTTGTAAATAATCACGCACTTCAGTAAGCAGTTGAAGATTGTTGTCAAACGTATTGATAAAAGTTTGGGTATTAACCCAGTCTGCAGCCATAATACACTCCTGCGACTTGATGCGGATTGCAAACTGGATGCAATCCCTCCCATTGATATTCAGTGTGAGGGGATAGATTAATGAATACAAGGATTATCATGGATTGTGTATTCCAATCGGGATGACATCCCTGTGATATTCCTTTTTAA
>JAALLQ010000218.1_pt1 | contig 17325 bp, 14 predicted proteins | sample 7245921 | NCBI WGS metagenome assembly JAALLQ01 (sample SAMN13049200, study PRJNA578106) | oil field metagenome | isolation source: filtered produced water from oil reservoir B7 | place: USA:offshore Texas | collected 2016 | reverse complement strand
ATAGTATATATTCCTGTTATCATCTATGAACTCCTGCATGAGTTTTCCCAGTCCACCACGGCGAATCCAGACTCCGGGGGTCGAGCGTGTTTCAAAATCTGTTACATTTTTCTCCAGTGCTTTTTTTATCAGTGAACCACTGCTTCTTTCATCGGGATTCAGGTATCTTAGCTCTTCTCCGTTAAAGCGGACTATTTTGCCGGGATCGGGTTCTCCCAGCAGCACCAGATGGACGTTTATGTCCCTCCTCATCCCGTGGGACAGGAACAGTGCAGAGTTTATACATCTGCAAAGTATGTCCATACGTCCTGCGGATCCTGGCAGGTCATTGAGTGAAAAGTCTCCTGTTGTCAGCGCCTTATGGCCTATTATCACAAAATCTTTCATGTTACATACTCCTGGCTCAGGGTTTTTACTTTCCTTCCTTGAGCAGTATTTTTGCAAGGGCTGCTGCAATGTCCCTGTAGCTGTGCCTCTCTTCGGTGAGTTTCTCTACCCATTCATCATACCTGTCGAGGTGCCCTGACCTGATACTCACCCTGACAGTGTCCGCAACCTGCTCCTCTTTTATGCTCTCGACATCCTTCTTGGAAGGTATGTCCTTTGGAAGGATCTTTGTTTTCGTATGCCTCTGGATAGCTGTCAGTTTTCCGATCTCGCTCTTTGCTACAAAGGAATAGGCTGTTCCCGGCCTTCCGGCCCTTGCGGTCCTGCCTATCCTGTGAACGTAGGTCTCAATTTCCTGGGGCAGATCATAGTTCACGACAGCTTCTATGTTATCAATATCAAGACCCCTGGCTGCAACATCCGTTGCAATGATTATGTTAATGTTCTCATCCCGAAGGTCATCAATCGTGTTCTCACGTTTCTTCTGCTTTTTTTCGCCGTGAAGGGTTCCTACCGCATGTCCCCGGGATTTCAGTTTAATGTACAGTTTGTCTACCTGCTTTATTGTGTTACAGAACACAAGTACAAGCTGGAGATTCTCAATTTCTATAAGACGGTGCAGTACCTCTGTCTTCATGTGATCCTTCATTTCAAAGTAGTACTGTTTTACTTCAGGCACTGTCATCTCCTTTCCGGTGACTTTCACGTGTTCCGGACTTTGCATGTATCTATCGGTTATACGGAGTATGGGCTTTGGCATCGTTGCTGAGAAAAGCAGTGTCTGCCTTTTTTGAGGTGAAAGGTCGAGTATCTCTTCTATAGCTTCTCTGAACCCCATCTTAAGCATCTCGTCAGCCTCATCAAGTATCATGGTCCTGATGCTGTCCAGGTTTATGTTCTGGCGTTCGATATGGTCTATTATCCTTCCGGGGGTGCCAACTACTATCTGGGCACCGCCTCTTAGATCCTGTGTCTGCTGGCCCATGGAACGCCCTCCGTATACCGCGGCGATCTTCAGCCCCTTTCTGTGTTTCGAAATAGATGCAAGTTCGTCTGCTACCTGGTTTGCCAGCTCTCTTGTAGGACAGAGCACCATTGCCTGGGTGACTTTTGTATTCTGGTCGATCAACTCGGCCAGTGGTATTCCAAAGGCCGCCGTTTTGCCGGTACCGGTCTTTGCCTGGCCTATCACATCTCTGCCTTCCAGAATCAACGGAATGACTTTACTCTGGACTTCCGTTGGTTCCTGATAACCTATTTCCCTGATACTTCCCAGTGTATCTTTTGAAAGTTTTAGGTCTTTGAATTTCTTATTTTCCATTTTTGTTCACTCTTTGGTGCAACAGATAATTATAATCTTTAACTTTTTCAAGCGATGTTTTTGTTCTTCAATTTATCTCAGCTACATATCTTTGGGATATGTCAATTGCTATTCTGGCAACTTCTTTCGCATCTTTTCCGAGGATCCTTAACATGGGCTCCTTGCCCGGTCCGCCCTTATCATATATGATGTCCGGTACGGATCCTTGTCGCTCAATTGCATCGCTGGTTCCCCAGTCCATTGTATGGGTCCTTTCAGGTTCGCCGGCCCTGTCAAATGATGAAATATCAAGGCCAATCTCCCTGCATATGCTTACGATATCCTCGGAATACTTCACATTCACAGCGGCTCTTGTACCGGGGTCATGTTTCATTGCTGCAAGTATTATGCGGGCAACATGGCTGCTTGCTCCAAACTCAATATCTCCTACGATTTCCGGCTTACCTTTCAGTCTGACGATCCTGCCCTCAACAGCAGCAACATGGGAAGTTTGTGCAGCCTCCGGCAGAGCCATTGCAATGTTTGTTCCGACCTCCGGGATAAGCTTTGCAAAACTTTCTGAATCGCTAATATTGTTTACTGCATCTTTCAAATTACTCAGAACTGCATACTTGCTGGCATCTTCCAAGGTTCCTGCAAGCGGGTTCACGGGTCCTACTCCCCTTCCCACTTCCTGGCTGCCCAGTATGGCCCGCACAACGAAGTCCTTTGCAGCCTTTGCAGCTTCCGGCAGATCCATTCCCTTTGCAAGGAAGCATGTCAGTGATGCAGAGTATGTGCATCCCGAGCCGTGTGTTCCTCCTTTGACGAACTTTCCCGGGATAACGGTAAACTTTTCTGTCTCACTTTCATAGACTATATCCGAAGCATTAAGGTGTCCGCCTGTGATTATAACGGCTTTGACGCCAGTTTCTGAGATAACCTTCGCAGCTTTTTTTGCTTCTTCGACGTTTGTTATCTTAATACCGGATAAAGCTATAGCTTCATTGATATTGGGTGTGACAGCATAGCTCTCAGGCAGCAGTTCTTCTTTCAGGGTGGATATCGCTTCCTTTCGGAGAAGATCCCCTCCTGCTTCTGCAGCCATGACAGGGTCCACTACCAGTTTTATGTTATGTCTGCTAACCATTCCTGCTACGGTTGAGGTTATACCTGGTGACGAAAGCATCCCCGATTTCGCCCAACGGATGTCCATGTCACTGCACACTGCATCTATCTGGTTGCTGACAACCTCTTCCGGCAGGTCAAAGGCACTCTGGACTCCCTGGGTGTTTTGTGATGTGACTGAAGTAATGGCACATGTTCCGTGCAGACCCAGGGCCGCTATTGTTTTCACATCAGCCTCTATGCCGGCTCCGCCTCCGGAATCCGATCCTGCTATTGTCATCACTACTGTTGCCCTGGTCATTTATATCTCCCTTATTGTTGCTATGGACTTTGTCTTTTAATGATGCAGGCTTAAAGCATCGTAAGTTAAATAATAGTTGGTTGTATTGTGGGAAAAAAGTTTCAAGTCCTTACTTTGAAAGCCTATCTACGATAGTTTTATATACTGTATTCACACCATTGGAGCATCACAAGACGTATATGTACGCAGACAAATTAGGTACGTGTAATCAGATTTATTCAGATTTATTTAATGAGGGCAAGTAATATGGGAAATAGACCTCTTGATATATTGAACAATGCGTTGAGCACTCCTGTAATCGTGAGATTGAAAGGTGCAAGGGAGTTCAGAGGTAAGCTTCAGGGTTACGATGTTCACATGAACCTTGTACTTGATGAAGCCGAGGAACTCAAAGATGGAGATATTGTAAGAAAGCTGGGTAGTGTTGTGATCAGAGGCGATAACATAGTTTATGTTTCTCCCTGAAGCAAACGTAACCTATAAAAACTAATAAGCATATCAGGGCATTCCAGCCGATATGCAAGCTAACTTATAATCAATTCAAAAGGTGATAATAAATGTCAAAAGGTACTCCCTCAATGGGTAAAAGACAGAAGCGCACGCATGTAACATGCAGGCGCTGTGGTAGTGTCTCACTTAATATTCATACAAAACAGTGTACTTCCTGCGGATTCGGGAAGACACCCCGCATGAGAAGTTACAAGTGGCAGGCAAAGTGCAAATACTAACTGCCTCTTCTCTTTTACACGCCCGGGATCAAAATGCGTGAAGAATGTGGTGTCGTCGGTGTGGTGAAACACGGTGATGAAAGCCATCCCGTACCAGCCGCACTTCAGATGTACTATGCCCTGTATGCATTGCAGCATCGCGGGCAGGAATCCTCGGGAATAACCGTCCACGACGGCAAAGAGCCCAATACCATCAAGGGTATGGGACTTGTGCCTGAGGTTTTTAAAAAAAATGACCTTATCGAACTCAAAGGCAAAGTCGGTGTAGGTCATGTACGCTATTCTACGTCAGGCGACTCCAGACTTGAGAATTGCCAGCCATTTATCGTCAGATATAAAAGTGGCAGTGTTGCCATAGCTCACAATGGAAATCTTGTAAACAGTTCAGAGCTTCGGAAAAAACTGGAATCAGAAGGTCATCTTTTTGTTGCAAGTTCAGATACCGAGGTCATAGCACACCTTCTTGTGAAGGAGCTTTTGAAGTATGATCCGGTAGATGCTATAAGGCATGTAATGAAGCAGCTTAACGGTTCTTATTCACTTGCCATTCTTATAGACGACACACTCATGGCCGTAAGGGACCCCTTCGGGTTCAAACCTCTCTGTATAGGAACCATAGATTCCGGATATGTTGTGGCCTCGGAGAGCGTGGCTATTGATACCCTGAACGGTGAACTGCTCAGGGATGTCAAGCCTGGTGAACTTGTTATATTCCGCGAAGGTGAGATCGAGTCACACCAGCTTTTCAATGAGCCATGTTCAGCACACTGTGTTTTCGAATATGTCTATTTTGCAAGACCGGATTCAATAATCGATGGTAAGTTGGTTTATAAGGTTCGGGAGCGAATAGGTGAGATACTTTCGAAGGAATATCCGGTACAAGCTGATATGGTCTCTCCGGTTCCCGACTCGGGGATCACTTCTGCAATCGGATATGCCCGTGAGTCGGACATCGATTATGAAGAAAGCCTCATGAAGAACCGTTACATAGGCAGGACTTTCATCTTACCGGGGCAGGCCATGCGTGAGACTGCAGTGCGTCTTAAAATGAATACAATTGACGAGAACATCAAAGGCAAGAGTATAATCCTGATCGATGACAGCGTTGTCAGGGGAACTACCTCAAGACGTATTATTGACATGATCAGAAAAGCAGGCGCAAAGGAAGTACATGCCAGAATTGGCAGTCCTCCTATAGTTGCTCCTTGTTATCTGGGAATAGATATGGCCTCGAGGGACGAGTTGATAGCCGCACACAAGACCATTAAGGGTGTTGAAGCTGTTATTAGTGCCGATTCCCTTGGTTATCTGAGCATTGACGGCCTGGTTGAATCCATAGGGCTTGACAGGGATGACCTCTGTCTTGGTTGTCTGACAGGAGCTTATCCTGTGGACATACCGGGAGAGAAGATGTGCAACCGAAGGCAATTAAAGATCAATGAGTTCCAGTAACTGTCCGCAAATTGTATATACAGTTAAATACTAGAAAAATATACTAATATTCAGACAGATTGTCTGTCTGTTAGTTTGAGATCTTCATTTACAAGGCCTGTACCACCCCTTGTGAATGAGGGGGTGGGGTACCCCAATCTTAAATTTCTCTATTGATCCGTTTTCATCTTTTCATTTTCAATCAATTTGACTTCAATGATTTTAAACTATCAGAGTATAATCTCCAAAAATGATATTATACACTGGTTTTATTGTATTGTCAGAAAAAGGTTTATGGGGCCGGGACCGAGAATCGAACTCGGATCGTAGCCTCCACAGGGCTACAGGATAACCGCTACCCTACCCCGGCTTGAAGAAGGGTTTTTCTTTGAAAGCACCCTATAGATGTCCGTTTCTTACATAAATCTTTCCTTTGAAAAAGATTGTGGGTGGCACGAAAAAGTAAGATCCATTTAGAATCTCACTTTCCAAGCTTTTCAATTGCAATTTCCGCAGCTTTCTTTCCGGAGAGCATCATGCCGCCAAATATAGGTCCCATCCTCGGGGCACCTGCAACCGCGTTTGCTGCCATTCCAGTGACGATAAGCCCGGGATATACTTCCTTTGTAGTCTCCATGAGTATGCGCTCTCCCACTTCGGCCCACATGGGTTTCTCTCCCACAACACCAAGCTCGCCCAGTTGTGCACCGGGTACCTTGCGCTGAACTGTGCTGCAGACAGCCGCATCATGTCCTGTACCGTCAATGACCACCTTTGCACGAATGGAAAGAGGATCCACATGAAGCCGGTTCATGGATACGGGTCCCCAGTTGATCACCAGGCCGCAGACCGCATCATTCTCACGTATCATCACATCTTCCACATCTATCAGGTTGAAGATCTCAGCACCTGCGGATGTGGCACCTGTAATGAGTCTTCCCACGGATTCAATGGAGCTTGCAACATAGTATCCCTTTTCGTACTCATGATAGTTAATACCGAAGTCATCCAGTATGTGCTTTGCATCTTCCTGGACCACAATACGCGGGAACATCATTCCTCCGCCCCACATTCCTCCGCCTATCGAGAGTTTCTTCTCAAAAATAACAGTCTTAACTCCCGCATCGGCGAGGTATTTGGCAGCAACCAGGTTTGCAGGTCCTCCGCCGACAAGTGCTACATCAACATCCGTATAGTCAAGGAAGGTTTTTGAATACTCCTCGACTATGGCCCTTGTAATAACGAGCTCATCCAGTTCCATAAAAATGCCTCTTATTTTGTCAGAATTATGGTCTGATGGGAGGCATTTGCCTTAAAGATGTTGGGGCCAGACTCTCTTCGGGGACATTGTTTTCCGGCACACTGTGGTCTGTGAAGTCCGTGCATTTCTTCAGCTTGACCCAGAACCTGCTTCCCTGACCTTCGGGATTGTCCTCCACGCCAACCTCAGCTTCGACGATCTCGGCTATTCTTTTGACTATGGCAAGACCCAGTCCCGTTCCTTTGACACCTTTTTTATTAACACGCTTGAAACGGTCGAATATAAGCTCCTTTACATCATCCGGTATCCCCTCTCCGGAGTCGGTCACTTCCACCTTCCAGTAGTAGTTGGTGTCCACGACATCAACTATAATGGGTGTGCCCTCGGGGCTGTACTTGATCGCATTGGAAATAAAATTGGCAAATATCTCCTCGATTATCGGATTGAGCATGGAATAGTAAGTTCCCTTTGCTCTCATATCAAGTGTCATCTGCCTGTCCTCGAGCTTGTGCTCGAACTGCTCGATGACATTCCTGAGAATTGCACCGATCTCCATTCTCTCAAGCCGGATGTCCTCGGTGGATTCCAGTTTGGCGAACTTGGCAGCGATCTCGATCATTTCGATCAGCTTGTCGTTGTTGCGTTTTATGCTGCTCACCATGTTCTTCTTTTTCCCGTCATCCTCAATTTCCATGAGCAGGTCCGTGAATCCTTTTATATTTCCTGCGGGGTTTAAGAGGTCGTGTCTCATTATGTCTGTGAAGAGGTCCTTGAGTTCATTGGAGTGGCGCAGCTCTTCTTCGAATTTCTTTCTCTCACTGGTGTCCATGGTGGTGCCTGCAAGTCTGGAGGGTTCACAGTCACCGGTCCACTCCACAACCTTGCCACGGCTGAGTATCCACTGCCAGTTCTTGTTCTTGTTCTGCATCCTGAACTCTGATTCAAAGAAGGGAGTTCTGTCACTTAAGTGAAGGTCGATCTCATTCTTTACGGATGGCAGGTCTTCATGGTGTATCATATTCAGCCAGGAGTCAAAAGTCGGTTTGATATCACGTGCTTCATAGCCAAGCATTTCCGCCCATCTGTCATTATATATCAATTCGTTAGTATGTATGTTCCAGTCCCACATTCCAAGGTCAGCACCTCTGAGTGCAAGCTCCACCCTTTCCTGTGTCTTTTTAAGGATCTCCTCGACTTCTTTCCTTTTTGTCACATCACGCACGATAGCAAGTGCATAACTATTTTTCTCATGATCTGTGAAAGTGACATTGATCTCCACAGGAATGACTCTGCCATCTTTTGTGCTGACAGCTTTGTCAATATCAAGGAATCTGTTCCCGCATATGTCCTGTATATCCTTTTCCCAGAAACGGCTTCCGAATAACTGCTCACTCCTGTCTCCTGTAAATTGCATAAACTCGTTTCTGGAATATCCCAGCTGCCTGCAGGCAGTTTCATTGACATCAACAACAGTTCCTTTCTCAGAGTCTATCACAAAGATGAAATCATTTGATTCATCGATGAGGCTCTTAAACAGGCTGAGTTCGTTCAGGAAGGATTTATGCTGCATAGCCATTCCCACAAGTTCCGAGAGAATCTTCAGGGTCTGTTTCCACTCATCACTGCAATTCTCCGGGAGATCAGGATTCTCGATCCCTATGATGCCTGTTACCTTTTCATCAAGCTCTATCGGGACAAGAATAAGTGAACCAATGCCCCGGCTCTTCATTATGTCCTTTTCTCTTGATGCCTCATCTGATAGTGAATCTGCTTCAGGGATTATGAGTATCTGCTTTTCATATATCTTCTCTGCAATCCATGGTGTACTGGACATATTCAGGTTCTCGAACATAGTCTTTTTGTTTTCGCAGCTATCACTATTCCAGTAATGTGTCATATGGAAAGAGTTTCCGTCTCTGGCAATCAATAGCAGATAATTACGTTCACAATTACAGAACCGCCCCGTTCTCTGCAATGTCTCTTCTATAGCTCCGTCAACGTCCTTTGGAGCGATAAACAATGAGATGAGTGAAGTGAGTGTGTTCTCGATCTTCGAATTTTGCTCCATCAGGCTGCTGACCTCTTCCTTTTCATTCTTGAGCTCCATGATCCTTGCTTCAAGCTCCAGGTTCATCCTGTCAATTCTGGAACTTGCATAGATTATGGCTGCAAATGTTATTGCTATCAGGACAGAACTCAGGACTATCATGTCCATCTGATCTGTCACGATAAATGGCGAGATGATGATTATGCCAAAAACACATACAATAAGAAAGAATACACTATTGGCTAAATTCGGAATTTTCATACTTTCTTTTTCTTCAGAAAGCCGGGAGTCGGATCTACTCATGTTTTCATTAATATATTGACCTTTAACATATTTATATATTATTAAATATTATATTTTTTGAAGAGAATTAAATTCACAGAACCTGAACAGTATTCTTTCCTGGGGGAAAAATTGTTGAATTTTATGAGGCAATGTTGGGGTTTAAGGGTTAAGTTTAATATCGCTTCAATTCATTCTAGACATAATATACCGGAAAGGGATGATATTCATAGTACGGACTGCCCAGAAAGTTAATACCAAAGTAAACAGGGATCTTAGTAAGAATTCTGTTGAAAGTACCGCTGATTTTCTTTTTCTTGAACCCGCAGGCTACCCCATGGCCAGTGTTCTGGAAGAATACCCGATCATTGAGAATCCGGGTGTGTTCGAACACTATGCACGGGAACAGTGGAACGGCATGATAGCCCGCAAGGGAGAATACCTTTTTGACAGACGCATGTATCCGGATTTTGCCTACCGGATCAATGAAGTGGAACCTCCTGAATCAGTGATAGGTCTGAAGACCCGTATTATCGTTAAAGAGATCACGGTCAGCAGTGCACCCACGGTTGAGTTCACAAGCGATGTATCCTTCGATGATGTTGTGGGACAGGACGGTGCAAGACGCAAGTGCAGGCTCATCGAGCGTTTCCTGCAGGAACCGGGGATGTTCGGACGCTGGGCGCCAAGAAATGTGCTCTTTTTCGGACCATCGGGTACCGGTAAGACCATGTTTGCCAAGGCACTTGCGAACAAGACCCATGTGCCTATACTTCCGGTCAAGGCCACAGAACTGATTGGTGAGTTCGTGGGTGAAGGCGCCCGCCAGATACACCAGTTATATGAGCGCGCCCAGGAAATGGCACCATGTATTATCTTCATCGACGAGCTGGATGCCATTGCACTGGACAGGAGATACCAGGAGCTGCGTGGTGACGTTGCTGAGATAGTCAATGCCTTGCTTACGGAAATGGATGGCATTGTCGAGCGTTCCGGTGTATGCACAATCGGTGCCACGAACCGCAATGATACTATTGATTCGGCCGTAAGAAGCAGGTTTGAAGAAGAGATAGAATTTACCCTGCCGGATGAGAAGGAACGACTCAAGATCCTTGAATCTAATATCAAGACATTCCCTCTTCCTGTGGAAGATGTGGATCTCAGGGAGATTGCAAAGATGACAGAAGGGCTTTCTGGAAGGGATCTTGTGAGTAAGGTCCTCAAGACAGCACTCCACAATGTGATCGTTGAGGATCGGGATTACGTAAATCAGGGTGATCTGCTCGATTCTGTCAAAAAGCTAAAGGGTGTTCAGAAAACTTCAGACCCTGAAAGGCTCTACATTTAAGGATTATCTTTTTAAATCTGACAAATATATCGGAGAGCTATGTCTGAGGTAAACGAATCTGACAGATTTGAATGTGTAGTCATCAATGTCATCGACTCCCTGATGTGGAAAGGAGTCGTAGTCGAGGAAACAAGGTCCAGAGGTCGTGTCTATTTCGGAAAGGTCAAGCCTGAGAACTTTAATTACGGCCCCGGCGATATCCTGTATCTCGGTGTGAAGAAACTTCCGTACGGGACCGAGGAAATGAGCGCGGAAGTATCTCTTTACGATGCCGAGGACAAAAAACTTGACTGGACCTTCATCTGAAGATCTGTCTTTCTTTTGATTTCAGCACTCATTTTTTATCAGGGTATGGGACTTCGATCTCCATCATATCATCGGCAACTGTGACGTTCCCGAAGACAGCTTTTGCCTCTTCAAGCAGTGGTGTCACGTCATCGGAATAGCGGGAGCTGATATGTGTTAGTATCAGTTGCTTTACACCTGCCTCCTTTGCAAGCAAAGCTGCTTCTTCTGCGGTCGTATGCATGGATTCGATCGCCCATTCCTGCTGGTCCTTTGACAGGGTTGCGTCGTGGATAAGCAGATCAGCATCCCGGCTTGCCTCCAGTATACCATCACAAGGGCGGGTATCTCCGCTGTAGACGATTTTTCTGCCAGGGCGTGCGTCACCCACGACATCTTCCGGCAGGATGGTTTTTCCATCGACCTCTACGGCTTCACCGTTGTGTAGTCTGGAGAACAGGGGTCCGGGGGGTACGCCAAGTTCCATGGCTTTTTCACGATTAAATTTACCTGTACGCTTATCTTCAACCAGGGCATATCCCAGGCTCGGTACGCTGTGTTCTGTTCCTATAACATGTATCGAGTATCCGTCCCGCTTTATTATATCTCCGGCTTCAAGGTCTATGCCTTCTATTTCAAAACGCAGTTTGTAATATCCAAGTGCACTCAGTATTCTTACGAAATCATGCACCCGGTGAGGACCGTATATCTTCAGGGGCTCTGTCCTGCCATGAAATGACATCGTCTGTATGAGTCCGGGTATGCCAAGTATGTGGTCTGCATGAAAATGAGATATGAATATGGAGGACAGTGCCTTCATTCCGGTCTTGGCCCGCATCATCTGCTGCTGTGTTCCTTCGCCACAGTCAAAGAGCATTAGTTCACCTTCACGGTTGACCATTGTAGCCGAAGTGTTGCGGTCTTTTGTCGGGAGGGAACCGGCTGTACCGAGAAAAATTACACGAAACATGGGTTCTATTTAGTGATTGCAATATTTATCAATTGCTTTGTGGATTCGGTGATCATGATGCCCTGTATTCTCTAACTTCTTCAATTGCTTCAATTCTGCAAGAGGCGTTATGAAACCATTCGAAAAGTTCATATAGAATCTTATTATTAATGGTACGTCCATAAGTCATATTTGTTTAAAGAACAGAATCAAGTTCACTTTTCACACTGATTAAGAGGATATATCATGAAATGGCAAGGCAGATCCAAGAGGACATATACAGGTGCCAAGATCAAGGCAGCACGTGGTAAAAGAAAATACGAATTAGGCCGTGAGTCTGCTGACACACACATAGACGACACCAAGAGGAAGAACATTTCCACAACCGGTGGTAACAGGAAGGTCAGACTTCTGCAGTGTAATATTGCAAACGTCACCGATTCTCAGGGGAAGTCACAGCAGTCAGCAATTGAGAATGTAATTGACAATGCTGCAAATGAACACTATGTCAGGCGTAACATCCTTACAAAGGGTTCAGTTGTAAAGACCGCTCTCGGCAATGCGAGGATCACAAGCCGTCCTGGTCAGGATGGTGTGGTTAACGCAGTATTGCTCGAATAAGCGAAAAATCTCTTTATTTTTTCTTTTCTTATTATGGGGTTGCTCAATATGGACGAAAAAACACGTCATATCCTGGAATGTCTCGAAGAAGATGCGAGAATTTCACATGAGAAGATCGCAACCCTCACAGGCATGCCCGTTGGAGAGGTTAGCAGTATCATCAAGGACATGGAGAACAGCGGTGTAATACGCAAGTATAAGACCGTGATCGACTGGGACCTTGCAGGTGATGAGAACGTATATGCTATAATCGAACTGAAGGTAAGTCTTGAACGCAGCCTTGGATATCAGGCCCTTGTGGAACGTTTGTATAAGTTTCCGGAGGTCCGCTCTGTAAGACTGCTCTCAGGCCAGTATGATCTCTCGCTAACGGTTTCCGGCAGTTCCATGAAAGAGGTTGCTTTCTTTGTTGCGGAGAAGATATCAACCCTCGAGCAGGTGCAGCACACAGCCACGCACTTTGTCCTGAAAACCTACAAAGAGGACGGAGTGATCCTTTATGAACAGGACCATCTCGCACGCCTGCCTGTAACTCCTTAACTCCATTTGATTTTGTTAACAAAGGATGTATGATGTATGAGAAAAACATGCCATCCCTCAAGATTCGTTGCAGATGTAATTAACCGGGTACCTCCTTCCGGTATTCGTCGCTATTTCGACCTTGCGTCCGAGATAGACGATGCTATATCCCTTGGTGTGGGTGAACCTGACTTTGTTACTCCGTGGCATATCCGTGAGGCATGTATACACTCCCTGGAATGCGGGGAGACCTCATATACGTCCAACTATGGTCTCATGGAGCTGCGTGAGGAGATTTCTAAATCATTTTCCGGAAAGTATAATATAAATTATAATCCCGAGTCTGAAATACTCGTAACATCCGGCGTAAGTGAAGCCCTTGATGTTGCTATCCGTTCTATCACAAATCCCGGCGATGAGATAATCATACCTCAGCCATCCTATGTTGCCTACGTGCCTTCTGTGATGTTTGCAGGAGGAGTACCTGTCCCTGTGATGAACAGTATCGGGAACAATTTCAGGTTGCTGCCTGAAGATCTTGAGGCCGCTATCACGGATAAGACCAAGGCTTTGATCCTGAACTATCCGAACAATCCCACAGGTGCCACCATGAGCCGGAAGGACCTTGAGGCCATAGCTGATGTGGTTGCGGAACATGATATAATGGTAATCTCGGATGAGGTCTATGACTGTCTGACCTACAACGGCGGACATACATGTTTTGCCTCTCTGGAAGGAATGCGTGACAGGACGATATTGCTCAACGGTTTTTCCAAGGCGTATGCAATGACGGGCTTCAGACTGGCGTTTGCCATGGCACCTCCGGAGATCATAGCTTCAATGATGCTCATCCACCAATACTGCATGCTATGTGCGCCTATAATCGCTCAGCTTGGCGCTATCGAAGCACTCCGTAACGGCACGAAAGAGATGGAGAAAATGGTGCGTGACTACGACAGACGCCGCCACCTTATTGTCAGCGGACTGAACAAGGTCGGACTTGACTGCTTCGAGCCCAAGGGTGCGTTCTATGCTTTCCCGTCAGTCAAAAATACCGGCTTAAGCTCCGAGGAATTCGCCGAACGCCTTCTCTTCGAGCAGAAGGTCGTCACAATTCCCGGCAATGTGTTTGGTGAGGCCGGAGACGGATTTTTGCGCTGTTCCTATGCGACTTCCATGCAGGAGATAGAAGAGGCTCTTGAGAGGATCGGGGCGTTCGTGGATGGATTGTGATCCAGCTCTTTTGCATGTAGCATGAGATCAACGGACTTCATATTTCAGTAGATAGCTACTATTCTTATTGATCACCTCAATTGGCATCACGACAATCTTAGTTGAACCGTGGTATGTAATACTTTGTCTTGCAATTATTTAAGCAGCTCTATTTCAAAAAGAGTTGATTCAAAATCATTGTATGCGAATTGATGCGTACCACTGATTACTGATGCTAGGAATTATTGTTAGCATGCTAGCAAATATATGTTATGTTGTATGTAGGGGTGGACTATTCTGTTGTATGTAGTGTATTGACTTAGTAGAACAGCAGACAATCAATGCACTTGAGGCAACCTTCAAGATACATGGCTAAATTGGTGACATTGAGAAGGCTGTATTGATTTCTTCTGAAATGTGGTCCTATTGTATTCCTGATTAAAGGATAACCAAACTTGAGTAATGTTACTGGCAGTGGTGGAATAATAAATGTCTAATCCAATGCTTCAGCAGGGAAAATGTGACATTTTTATATTGTAATAATCCTCCATGGAATCTATTATATGACGCGATTTTGAACATAGTTCCTTTGAAATTTTATGGGGTCGCAACTGAATTATATAATTGGCTTCATAGTATCTTTTGGGTATGTGGGAATAGACGCACTTACCCTAAAGTAAAAGGTAGATAATCATGAAAAACAATAATTCTAATAACATGGCTGGTACTGTGGGGTCTCTCAGCCAGGAACTAATCCGCAGATCCTTCATTGCGACTGAGAAGAACATTTATCTTACAGTTATGGACAAAGATAAATTTGAATTCGCTTTTGTCGAGAATGGGGAATTACAATTTGCTGAGAAGATTGACTATGAAGGTCAGGATATCTATGCTCAGAAATTGCCGATCATCAATGGTAAAGTGAAGCCAATCGTAGGTGTGCCACATGTATCTACAATGGTCCTAGTTGAAACACCGAAGGCTGCTGACTTATTTGAGGATATAAAGTTACACTTACAAAAGTATCTGGATGCACCAGGGTCTGAGTATGATTTACTGGCATGCTACATACTTTTTACCTGGTTTTATCCAAAGGTAAATACCCTTCCTTACTTGCGGTTTTTAGGCGACACCGGTAAGGGTAAATCGAGGTTTCTTACTATTGTATCAAGCCTATGCTTTTATCCTCTTGTGGCTAACGGATCCAGTACTTCCAGTGGTGCCATGAGATTAAATGAATTGTGGCATGGTACCTTCGTAATGGATGAAGCAGATCTTGATGGTGGTGCTAGGAACCCGTTTGTAAAGTATATAAACACAGGATTTGAAAAACACAACTCGGTTCATACAAAATGTAAACCCAGTAACTATGAGGAAAATGAATACTTTGATGCATTCTGTCCAAAGGTGTTCGCTATGAGGGAACACTTTAAGGACAATGCTACAGAGGGGAGAGTTTTCTCATTCACGCCAAAAGAGACCAGGAGGAAAGATATTCCGGTAATCCTTCCAAAAAGGTATGATGTTGAAGTAGAAGTACTTCGCGCTAGGATTGCAAACTTTGTACTATTCAATTGGAACAAAGTCGATGGAAACAAACTCCTCGATTATCAAGAGTTTGATGTTGAGAGTAGGATTAAACAGATATTGATCCCAATATCAATAATTTGTCAACTGCTTCCTCAAGGGGATGAAATGCTCAAAAAATATATTCTTCGGAGACAGAAGGAACTGAAATATGTGAGAGCTCAGTCATTCGAAGGTATAGCATTTAATCATGTCTATGCTTTAGCCGTGGGTGACGAAATTCCATCATCTAAGTTTGAGGATTTCATAACAGCTTCAGGTGTTGCTGCAATTACTCCCTCCATGGCTGCAGAAGGTCTTGGTTCAAGTCCAACAGGAGTGACAAAAGCTCTTCAAAGCATTGGTATGATGTCCGAATCACAAAGAATAGGGCGTGCAAGCGGCAAAAAGGTAAATACGCGCTACCTTGCTGTACCAGATGGTGACAGGTGGAGAGAAATAATCCAGAGATATTGGATCTCGGATTCAGAAGATGAGTTACTGGAACAATTCCCGGAATGTCCTGAAATATTGAAGTCTAGGAATTACAAGGAATGTGCTGAGTGACGTAACATTTGTAACATTTGTAACACTTGATAAGAAGGGTCTTTGCTCTTCTCTTATAATATTAAGTAATATTTAGTAGAACAGGTGCATTTAATATGTTTTGTTTTCTGTGTGCCTGTCCTACTTAGTCATTTATAAAATAACTTCATAGGACTATTCCATATAGATGTTACAAATGTTTCAGGTGTTACAACGAGAGTAATCTCATAGTCTATGGATATACTTGGGTGGGGCAAGTAGATATCCTTCATCTTACTTTTTAGCGGGGGGTAGTTCTAAGCACTACAAAAACCCTAGAATGCGCGAATATTTAGATGAAGTAGCTTACATAATGTTCCAACATTCAACTCAGGTATATTTTGGAAGCTTTAAAATAATATTTTGTTGTAGTATTATACATGAGGTGCAAGGTTACAATTCAAAAGATATCTTCCAACCCCATTCATTATGACTATCAATATGGGCTGGCTTCCATGCTCTACAAGAGACTTGCTGTTGCAGATATTGAACTTGCAAATAGCACTCACAGTCATGATGGATTCAAGTTTTATACCTTCTCAAATATTATTACAGAAGATAGGTTACCTGCTAGTAATGGATTGAACTTTGTTAAGGGACATTTTTTCATTTCGTCTCCCGATTCAAAGTTTATTGAAAGCTTCGCCAAGGGCCTGCTAGCTCAGCCAGAGTTTACTCTTGGCAAAGGCGATCAAAAGTCAGACTTTGTCATGGGACGGATTGAAGTCCTAGAAACTCCTTTCCTGCCAGAAGAGTGCACTTTCAAGACACTCTCCCCTATTTACGTCAAAACTGTTCGTAAAAGAGAAGGACAGCTTGTAGAAATCGATCTCTATCCAAAAGATGCAAAATTCTATGAGAACCTGCACAAGAACCTTGTTGCGCGTTATGAAGAATATTGTGGGCATCAGCTTGAGCATGATCACTTTGACATTGTGGCTGTTGATAAGGTGAAACCCAAACGCATATCTGTAGGCAGCGATAAAAGACGCTGCAGTCTTATGGTAATGACTCTTCAGGCAAGTCCTGAACTACTTTCCTTTGCTTATGATGCTGGGCTTGGAGAAAAGAATGCTATGGGATTTGGATGTGTTGAGGTAATCGAAACTGATAAACAGTAATTGGAATCTTTATTATTGAATGGTTTTCGTGGATCTTTATATACCTCCTCCCAAATTAACGTTCCACGAAATCCAGAATTCCATTTTATAGTCCGAGAGTTGAATTAAAATAGTATAAATTCTTCATTTCTATCAATAAAACAATACCAAGACAATTCTCGATACATTTTGCAGTTTTAATAATTGACAGCAAAAATAGCCTAAAATATGTCTAAACTGGCTTGGTTACAATCAGACCTTAGAGGGATTGAAAT
>JAALLQ010000217.1_pt1 | contig 17344 bp, 17 predicted proteins | sample 7245921 | NCBI WGS metagenome assembly JAALLQ01 (sample SAMN13049200, study PRJNA578106) | oil field metagenome | isolation source: filtered produced water from oil reservoir B7 | place: USA:offshore Texas | collected 2016 | reverse complement strand
CTGTCATCGAAGCTACTGGAATCATAAAGGAAAAGGTGGGTGATGATGCCCCGATAATAGCCGGCATGATCGGGCCTGCTGCTACTGCCTTTTATGTGGCGGGTGCAAACAATTACCTGCGCTGGTGCATCACCGAACCTGAAGTATTCCAGGAGCTGCTCGCAATCGGTGAAGCTGTTTGCGGAGAATATGCCAATGCACTTTATGAGAATGGAGCAGATGCGGTCATAATCATTGACTCCGAAGCCGGTCCTGATCTTCTTCCACCTCCACTCTTCGAATCCATGGTGCTTCCCATGTACCGTTCATTAACATCGAAGATGAAAGGACTGAAATTGCTTCACATATGTGGAGATGCCACGGATATACTTGAAGGGCTGGCTGTGTCCGGGTTCCAGGGACTCAGTCTGGAGGAGAAGGTGGATGCAAGATATGCAAAGGAGATCATAGGCAAAAGAGCCTGCCTTATTGGTAACGTCTCACCTGCGGCAACACTGCTTGCAAAGTCCCATGAGAATATAAAAAAGGAAGCAAAACAGTGCATTGAAGACGGAGTAGATATCCTTGCTCCGGGTTGTGGTATAGCACCACGTACACCAACATCCAATATCCAGGCACTTGTGGATGCGAGGGATGAATACTATATTGAGAAAGGGTTGTTGTGAGGTGAACAGGAATGGGCGGTAACGTGGGAAAAATAAATCTATTCATTGCAGCAAGTCTCGATGGCTATATATCCCGTCCCGATGGCAGTGTGGACTGGCTTTTTACAGATGGGGATTATGGATATCAGGAGTTCTATGATTCCATAGAGACGGTACTCATGGGAAGAAAGACATACGATAAGGTGCTGGAATTCGGAGACTATCCATATGAAGATAAGAGATCGATCATTTTCTCAAGACAGGATCCTTCTTTGCAGGATATCGATAAGCTGGAGTTTGTATCAGGAGATATTGTAAAATTCACAGATTCTTTGCGCCGGTCTGAAAGCGATGATTTCTGGCTCGTGGGTGGCTCGCAGATAATCAGACTTTTTCTTGAGCAGGATCTTATCGATGAAATTATCCTTTCGATCCATCCGATCATTCTTGGAAATGGAATCCCTCTTTTTGACCGTATAAAAAAAGAAGTTCGTATGGAACTTATTAACGATGTAAGTTTTGGAAGCGTGCTTGTGCAACTGCACTACAGGATATTGAAATAATAGTATACCAGAAGCTCCAGCTTTCTATTCGGAATCTTCCAGTATCCTGTCGTACACATCCGTCCAGTGAAGCTGGGATCCTCCGGCAATGAACATTGCAACTGAAATAGCCTCAGCAATCTCATCTTTTGTGGCTCCGTTGTCCAGAGCCCTCTGAGAATGTATCTCCACACACTTCTCACATCTCATCAGTACGGCGGATGCAATGGCAATTAATTCCTTTGTCTTCACATCAAGGGCACTGTCTTTGAATATGCTTGATCTCAACTGGGAAAAGGCGTCAATCGTTTCCGGTAATTTGTCAGATATTATTGGCATAATAATTTCTCCGCTTTATCATACGATTTCAAAAATAAAAGCTTATAGATAAAGAGGTGAAATACATAACTTCGGATTCCGATATATTGATTGAACTCTCAAATCTATTCAATATCTTCTTGCACTTCCATGGTATTTTCCGGATTTTTTCGGTGTATCTTCCTTCTTCTGCTTACTCTTTCCTTCTGTCTTCTCCTGAAATACTCGGCACTGGCATTAACAAAGCCCAGCAGTATCCCAAGACCAATGAATACATAGATGATGGTGAAGACCTTACCCAGGTCGGTGCTGGGCGCAAAATCCCCAAAACCTATGGTCGTAAGAGCTATCACGGAAAAATAAAAGGAATCAAGCCAGCTCCATCCCTCTATAAAGTGGTAGGCAACACTGCCAAAAATAAGAGTCATGAGTACGAGTGCAAAAAAACTCCTGAACTCAGGTTGCTTGAGCATTTTGTAAAGTGAGCCCAGAAATATCAGAAGTGGTACGATTAACGGAATCATAATTCTTCCACATTATATACTTTCTGTTTTCATATGCAAATAACAATCGTTAAAATTGTCATATTTGTCGTTAGATTCTCAATTTCACTTTCCTGAGGGATTGTATGTAAACATATGAGTATTTATTCTGAACAAAGTTTCTCAAATTTTTAAATGTTCCGGGTCATAATATTTACACAAGGAAATGGGGGGAAATCTTGGAGTTGTTCTCAGGATTTGATAGTGCTTACTTTAAGTTATTTTCATTGCTTAAGAATGTGGATTTCAGCGAGTTCTTCCATGATCTGAGGTATGTTCTTATCTTTTATGTTCTGGGCGATCTGCTTACAACCGTATTTGCCATTGAAAACGGAATGGGCTATGAAGCGAATTTTCTGATTGCAGTACTCCTTGATTATTTCGGATACTATAGCATTGTAATACTGAAATTGATCTTCATTTCCTTTTGTTTTCTAGACTACCTGTATCTTAAAAGACGTGGTTATCGTTCCATGTGGGATATTACAAGACATATGATATCCCTGCTGGGCATACTGGTGGTCATTAATAATCTGCTGGTAATCAGCGGTCTGTGGGTTCCGATATATAGTTTTATTTATAGTATATAAAAATCCAGAATCTACGGTTTTTTACACCAAAAACGCCTTTAATAATGAGTTGAACACTCAATAACATGTCAGGAAGATACAACTTACGCGACCCCCTATCTATTGTACATCCCCGATCATTAAAACATCTGCATTATCAACTGAACGCACTTGTTGAAGGCAGACTATGGCTTAAGATCCTTCTCGGTATGTTCCTTGGAATTGTCACAGGGCTTGTACTCGGTCCTTCCGCAGGCCTGATAGATCCACAGACCTCATACGTGATAGGAGAATGGCTGGCACTTCCGGGATATATCTTCCTTGCCCTGCTACAGATGATAGTCGTGCCTCTGGTGGTTGCCTCGATCATACTGGGTATTGCCGCCGGTGAGGATATGGAGCAGCTAAAAAAAGTGGGTCTGCGTACTGTAGCATACTTCCTTGTGACCACGGCCATCGCCATAATGATCGGTCTTGGACTGGCCATGACGATCGATCCGGGTACCTACATCAGTACGGACACGGTTCAGCAGACCATGGGTTCCGAGACCGTACAGGTAGCCGAAGAAACCTTCAGCACTCCTGAAGTTGCTGACGTTCCGGGGATGATCTCCACCATACTGCCGACAAATCCTCTCGGAGCACTTGCCACGGGACAGATGCTTCAGGTTGTGATATTCTCGATAATAATAGGTGTGGCCCTGATATCAATGGCTCCAAAGCAATCAAGGCCCTTGCTGGAACTACTTGGCTCGTTGCAGGAAGTGAGTATGACGGTTGTGCGCTGGAGCATGTTGCTTGCACCAATAGCCGTATTTGGCCTGATATGCAAGTTCACGATCAACCTTGGAGTTGAAGCACTGCTTGGAATGCTGGTATATGTGGGGACAGTACTGCTTGGACTTTTAATGTTACTGCTGTTCTATATGCTGATAGTGGCTACAGTGGCAAGAAAGAATCCCATCAGCTTTCTCCAGTCATCCAGGGACGTATTACTGCTGGCATTTTCCACATCAAGTTCTGCTGCCGTGATGCCCCTCTCAATCAAGACGGCTGAGGAGAAACTTGGTGTCAGATCATCCATCTCCCAGTTCGTTGTACCCCTGGGAGCAACGATCAACATGAATGGTACGGCGCTATACCAGAGTATTGCGGCGGTCTTCCTGGCACAGGTATTCGGGGTGGACCTTGGTTTTGGAGCACTGCTACTCCTGATGGTGACTGTTGTAGGGGCCTCCATAGGAACACCGTCTACTCCGGGAGTTGGTATTGTCATCCTGGCAATGATCTTGAGTACCGTAGGCGTGCCCACCGCCGGAATAGCACTTATCATCGGTGTGGACAGGATACTTGACATGAGCCGTACGGCTGTCAACGTAACAGGAGATATTGTCACCTGTGTGGTAATGGACAAATGGGTGGACGGAAAAGAGACCGCATTTGAGGAACCTTCCGAGTTTAAAAAACATGAAATGCCAGGACCTTCTATCGGGGAAAATGTTGCTGTGAGTCATGCAGATCAGCAGGCATGATTTTATTTTTTCTTTTATTTCCGCGAGTTCACATTCAGGAAACACTTATAAAACACGACTATATTCTTCTTATGGTACTTTCATCAAAATAACAGACCGAGATGTGAAAATGATAGATTTAGCTCTTCCCAAAGGCAGTTTAGAGGAACAGACCTACCTTTTGTTCAAACAGGCAGACCTTGAGATAAAAAAGACGGACAGGGACTACAATCCCAAAATCAATGATCCAAGGATAGACAAGATCAAGATCCTGAGACCACAAGAGATTCCGGGTTATATTTCCGAGGGCTATTTCGATCTTGGGATATCAGGTCTTGACTGGGTAACAGAATCTGATTCTGATGTCGTGGAAGTTGCAGACCTGCCTTACAGCAAGCAGGGTGCAGGTAATGTGAAGATCGTCATAGCAGTTCCCAAGGATGCACCCATTGAAAGTGCAAAGGATGTAAAACCCAACAGCAGGGTGACCACAGAATACCCGAAGATGACAAAAAGATTCTTCGAGGAACGCGGCATTCCGGTGGATATCCATTTCTCCTACGGTGCCACAGAGGCAAAGGTACCCGATCTCATGGATGTTGTGGTGGATCTCACGGAGACAGGATCTACCCTGCGTAAGAACGGCCTTAAGATCGTGGATATTATCATGGAATCATCCTCCAAGCTTATAGCAAACAAGAAGAGCTGGGAAGACCCCGTGAAAAGACAGGAGATAGAAGAGATAAAGACGCTCCTGCTCTCGGTCATCGAGGCGAGGGGTAAAGTGCTCATCGACATGAACGTTCCTGCAGATAAGCTTGATGTGGTTATTGAGGCTCTGCCTTCCATGAAAAGACCGACAGTATCACAACTCTACAAGTCTGATTTTTATGCTGTGGAAACTGTTGTGAATAAGAATGAAGTAAACCTGCTGATACCCAAACTCAAATCCCTGGGAGCCGAGGATATACTTGAGATGGATATCTCAAAGATAGTTTACTAGGATGATTGAAATCTGTAAACGAGAGGAAAGCACAGGAAAGTGCTTTCCCTTTATTCTGACAATAACCCAATTTTGACAATAACCCCGTCCCGAAGGGACAAAACCCCACTCGCTCATACTCCACTAGATACGAATGCTGAAAACCGGAACGTTAATTTGCAGTTTTTTCTTGAGGGAATGAGGTAAATATGGGACAAATTAACGTTCCATTAATTCTTATTTTTTGTTTCAGCATTTCCGGCTGATTCATATCATGCCGGATCGTTTTGTATCGTTTTTCATTAGATCAAGTTTTTTGACCTTTGAACGCAAATCCTAGTATTAATTTGCACTATATAAATATATCTATCTTTCTATATATGTTGAGAATGATGATGATGAGATTTAGCATTCAGTTCAAGGTCTGATTAAAAATAGAGATACGTTCATCTGCCTGCCCTTGGATCAAAATTCATAATCAATATTCTTAAATTCAGTAATAACATGTGGAAAAAGGATAATATGACCGCAGAAAGTACAGACCGATCTGACATCAGTTATCAAAACATTGCAGGCGCACTGCTGTTTATTGCAGGCGTGATAGTATTTCTAGGGATAACCACGGCAGAGGCAGTGTATCCCGGTTACAGTACATCGCAGAACATGATAAGTGATCTTGGAGCCACTGTACCACCCAACAGCATCACAGTCCAGCCTGCAGCAACCATCTTCAATTTCACCATGATAATATCCGGTCTATGCATAATCTTTTCCGCATACTTTTTGTATCGCTCATCCGGGATGGATATATTCACCGTCACACTGGCTCTTTTCGGAATTGGTGTGTTTGGTGTGGGTATCTTTCCCGGAAACTTTGGTGCGATTCATGCAATATTCGCTTTGCTGGCGTTTCTCTTTGGAGGCATTACCGCAATTGTGAGTTACAGACAGAGTTTATCTCCGCTCAATTATTTCTCAGTGATACTTGGACTTTTAGCACTTCTGGATCTGCTTCTGTACTATATCCTTGGTATGGAAAGCCCCTTTGCCGTTCTTGGTCCAGGGGGACTTGAACGCTGGATAGCATATCCTATAGTTCTATGGGTAATCGGTTTTGGAGGATATCTGATGGGACTGTCACAGTCACATTCTTCCGGGAAATAAGAAATTCAATATCTTTTTTCATTTTTAACTTACAATCCGTCTGCTCCCAAAATTCGAAGAATATAAAAGCATTTAAAGCATATATAAACTGAATTTATCTTGAGGGGATAGATGAAATGCCAGACGGAAAAACACATGAGATGATCAATACGGCAGTATTGATAGTTGCAGTTTCAGGACTTCTGTATCTTGCAACACTGAAAGAAGCAATTCTTATCGCCGGTTACCTGAATACATATACAATAGTGACATTTGCCGTTGCATACCTCTTTGCAACGTTCTTCCTGAGCCCGGACCTGGATATCGAGAGCAGTTCTTACAAAAGATGGGGCATATTCAGGATACTCTGGTGGCCCTATAAGGTTATATTCAAGCACAGGGGCTTCTCTCACAACCTGATACTTGGCCCGCTTTCCATAGTAATGAACCTTGCATTGATAGCCATACCTGTGCTGTTGCTTGCAGGTGTACAACCGCAGAGTCTGCCACCTGACTTTATCATAGCCGCTGTTGCAGGAATGGTGCTGTCCATGGAAGTCCATATAATTTCAGATAACTTCATATCAGGTATAAAAGGAGCCTTCTGAGATTTAGGCTTTCAATTTTTTGGATCTTTGAAACCGACTTCAAAGTGGCTGCCATCACAGAATGGCTTATTTTTTGAAGCCCCGCATCTGCAAAGAGTGTAATGATCCTCTGTTTCGGGCTTTGAACCAGCAGGATCCTTTAATATTATCCCGCCGACAACATGATAGGCACTGTCCTTTGAAACAAATATCTCCGGTTCATGTGGATAATCCCTGTAGTGTACATCGTCGATGGTATAGCTCAGAGCCCCTGAAGGACACATTCTGATCAACTTTGCTATCTCTTCAGCTTCGGCATCATTTGGATCAATTCTCGGTTCTTTCCCCTTCCTGAATACCGAAGGCAGAATCTCGACACAGTGAGCCGCATGGCTGCATACTCCCCTGTTACTGTGAATGGTAATATTCTTCCCATGGAAGGTTTCAATTCTGTCCGGGACACGATCATCTCTCTTTTCCCCTGAGAAATCGCTCTTCAGGTGTGAACCGTCGCAAAAAGGCATTTTTTTTGATTTTCCACATCTACACAGTGCCATAACCGGACCTGTCTCGATAAAGATTCCCTTTGAATTGCGAAGTGTCTTAAGATCTCTCACAATATACGGCCCGTTCTTTGAGACTTCTATAATCGGTTTATCCTGCTTATCCACAATATCTCCCCTTTGAGATACTCTGTAGACATCGGATTTCTAGTTTTGCTCAAAATTATTGGTCTATAGATTCGATTTAGTATTACTATAATTACTATAATCCGTTTTTTAACCCATATCACTTTAACCAAAATATATAAGTTCAATAGATTCTAATACACTATTATCAGCTTTAAAACTTATTTCATATAATAATAAGCTTTAAAACTAATACTTTAAACATAATATATATTCATCCGGTCAGGTGGAGCTTTTGGTCAATAGAAATACTTTGTATGCTGTTATAACAGGAGACCTTGTCGGCTCATCCGAGATAGATTATGCTTGCAGGAAAGCGGTCCTTTCATACATGCATGACTCCTTCAGGTTCCTGGAAAAAGAGATGAATTTAAAGGATGATATTCTTCTGTCTTTTGAGATATTCAGAGGTGACAGTTTTCAGGCCGTGCTTAACCCACAGCATGCGTTGCTGGCTTCTGTTATCCTTTATCTGAAGCTGGGTATCTTTGATAGGAAAGGAGCGGACCTGTCAGTAAGGATATCGATCGGTATTGGCTCGATCGACTATCTTCCTGAATCCGGGAATATCGGGGAAGCAGACGGCATGGCTTTCCGTTTATCTGGAAAAGCCCTGGACAGCATGAAAAAAAAGGATCAGTATCTGCTGATAACCAGTCCTGACCCTGCACTGGATTTGCTGTTCGAATCCCAGTGTGCGTTCTTTGATTTAACAGCAAGCAGGTGGACGGATATACAGAAAGAGATATTGCTTGGAAAACTCTCAGGTCTTACACAGGAAGAGATAGCAGCCATGAAGGGAAAGACCCAGTCTTCCGTATCACAGAGTCTCAAGGCCGCTGGATTTGATGCAATAAAGACTTTCCTTGACAACTACGAAAGCTTATTTGCGTATCCCGGTATATTCATGCAGAGTGATAAAAATGGACCTGAACACTTTTGACATATCTCTGCTGGCACGACTCATTCTGTCTCATCTGCTCGCTGACTTCGTGTTCCAGACCAGGTCCATGGTGGACGACCGTTTTGAAAACAAGTGGCGTTCACACTGGCTTTACATTCACGGCCTGATTGCAGGCTTGCTGGCATATCTTTTTTCAGGTTATTATGCTTATGCAGGGCTGTTTATTGCTTACACCATTGCCCATATACTGATAGACGGCTTTAAATCAACCCGCAATGACGATCTGAAATGGTTTGTTCTGGATCAAACGGCTCATATGATCACGATTGTCGCACTCTGGTCAACAATAACAGGTCCTGAGATACTTCTGACAGGTCTCCGGTCTGCAACACTTAACATCGAGAATGTATGGATACTAGTCGTTGCCTACACAATAGCCATCTGGCCAAGTGGTATTCTAATAGGCAAGTTCACAGAACCCTGGCATCAGGAAAAGGACGGCACAGAAGGAGAAGGCCTGCCCAACGCCGGACTCTGGATCGGTCGTCTGGAGAGATTCCTTCTACTGACCTTTGTACTGCTAAGCCAGTATCAGGCAATCGGTCTTCTTGTCACTGCAAAATCCATATTCAGGTACACAACGGACAGAAAGGTAAGTGAATATATTCTCATAGGTACCTTTCTAAGTTTCACGATTGCGGTTCTTGTAGGCATTATTACAAAATGGTTAACCGGATCCGGTTTTTAGATATGCTAAAAATTAAGTATATTTCTTTCTTTCGTTTTTTCTGATGGTCACAATTCCCAGGTAGCCATCAACCGTAACTTCGTCTCCGTTTGCGACGATTCTCGTTGCATCAGGTATTCCGGTTACACAGGGAATCCCGTATTCACGTGCAATAATGGCTCCATGTATCAGCATTCCACCCCTTCGCTCAACTATACCGCTGACCAGCGGCACAACAAAGGTCATATTAGGATCAATGGAATCGCAGACCATGATCTCTCCGGACTTAATGTCGAAGAGATCCTGTTTTTCGTCAATAACCCGTGCTCTTCCGGTAACTATCCCCTCACCTGCCGGCTGTCCCTGAATCTGCCTGACATTTTTCTTTTCATGCAGGGTCACATCCTCTCTGCTTATCCTCATTCTCTTTTCAGGAATGTATGCACTGTCCCTGAGCGCCTTTACAAGTTCTTCCAGTTCAAAATTATCTTCTGGGTCAAGTTTGTCGGATCTTGCTGCTATTCTCATCTTTGCCTCGTTCAGGCTTAGGAGATACTGATGCTCTATCCTTCCCAGATGGATGTTGTCGTCATCCCTCAGGCGATAGCTGATACGTGCGATATCAAGTAATTCCTCGGCAAAGCCTTTTTCCTCTTCCTCAAAAGCGGAAATAAAAGCTTTTTTCAGCTCACTGCTGTCTTTTTGATCTTGCTTTTCCTTTTCAGGATTTGAGGCCAGCTTTATTATGTGACCAAGCAGGTCTTCCCTGGTTTTGAAGATTCCCGAATGACCGAAATCCCTGAACAGCTTTTCAAGACCTTCTGCAAAATCTCCCTCAACAACCCCATTTTTTGCTTTGTTCATGAGAGAAACATCATTTCTGAGTATATCTGCAAGTCTGTTGATACCTTCATTCCTTTTTATACTCAGCATCTCAGAACTCGAAAGCAGATCCATGAACTCATAAGGATTTGAAGGCTTAACCACGTCGTTGTAGACCTGACCGAAGAGTCTCATACCATGCGCAAAGGGGATGAACTCGTCGGTGTAACGCTTATCCCATTCTTCATACAGTTTCTTTCTTCGGATTATCTCCCCTGCAAGCTCATTATCATCAAGTAATGCAGGGTTTACGGATTGCAGTGCCTTTGCATCACCTATCATGTTAGGGATCAATTTATCCTCAATCTTTTTGCGAAGTGCTTGTAAATTATCAATGTTTCTCCTGAGTGAGAGATACCAGAGTTTTTCGCTATCCTGAGAGATTGTCACAGGTCTTGACTGCAGCACATAGATCTCATCATCTTTTTTTGTCCACTCTATGTCCTGTGCCTGCCCAAATTTTATTTCCAGTGCCATTGCCATGTCATGTACTGCCAGAACATCTTTTTCTTTCAGTGGAATGGTATCTGATATTTTTTTGGATGACTTTTCCAGCGCAGTACCGGTCTCTTTTAATCGTACGATCTTATCCCGGGCAGATGGGCCGGAATGTCTGATGATGGATACTTTTTCCCTGTCAATCACCCATCTGTCAGGTTCCACATCACCATCCACCAGACCCTTGTTCAGTCCATGAATGGATTCTATCACTATCTGGCTACTGTTCTCAGGACTCCTGCTAAAAGCAATACCTGATACTTCTCCTGCCAAAAGTTCCTGGACAAGCACTGCCATACTGCTGTGTTTGATATCCAGTCCCAGCTCTTCCCTGTACAGCAGAGCAGCATCCGACCAGAGAGACGCCCACACGAGCCTTATGTGTTCCATAATGGAATCAATTCCCCGAACATTGACATAGGATTCGTGAAGTCCTGCAAAGGATGTTTTCTCTGAATCCTCGCCGGGTGCCGAGGACCTGACAACAACAGGTTTATCTGAAAAGTATTTGATCAATTGCTCACGGATACCCCGGTCAAGCTCTTCAGGGATTGGTGTGTTCAGGAACATATTCCTTATTCTTAGAGATGTGTCCCACATCTCCTCCCAGCGCATGTCCTTGATATCCTTTCTTGAAAGTTCCAGTATTATCCTGCCTTTAATGGAGGTGGATTCAAGATATTCGTTATAGGCTTCCGTGGTGATGCAGATAAAAGGAGGAACCTTCAATCCTTCTCCGGTGATCGTGTGTAATGAAAATGCCTTTGAGCCGATTAGTTTTCCGTCATTTTCCCGTATTTCTTCCATGGGTATGACACATTTGCTCATATCATCTTCAACTCCACTACATTCTGGAAGCTGCTTGCAACAATATAACTTCTGATTTCCATTCTCATAAGGGCCGAGGAGGGGGATAGTATGAAATCTTTTAGATGTGGATGTTTTTCAAGGTAAAGTGATACGACATCATGTGTTTTCTCAATCTCAATGACATTACCGTTTGCATTCACAGCTATTGCATCCTTGAAATCATCTTCCTTATTGGATCTGTTATCTATCATCATGGATGCTGTCCCGGAGGAACTGAGATAGGAATATTTTCTTGTGGAAACAGGGGTCACAAAGAAGATATATCTGAGGTCAGCACTGGCTACGAATGCCACCAGATTGGTATATGGTTCATTTTTATGACAACTTGCAAGAACTGCAAGATTCTGTTCTGTAAACAAAGTTTCAAGACTTTTTTTCAGATCACCGGCTGACATTCCATACCACCTGTAATTTCTTATCCCCCAATTTCCCCTATTTTCAGATTCATTTTAGTGTATTTATCTTTTCTTGAATTCCAATCTAAAATTATTTCAGTCTGAACTTTCATATTACTATCAGGATTGGGGAATCATGGGGTCTTTTGGGAAACTTGCAGACCTGTATTCTAAGATTGAAAAGATAAGTTCTCACAAGCAAATAGTTGAAACTCTGGCATCCTTTTTGACCGGGCTCGAGCCTGAGGATGTCAGGGTTGCCGCTTATCTTGCCCTTGGAGATATTGGTCCTAAGTTCGAGGATATCGATCTCGGACTCGGGGAAAAGCTCTGTATCAGGGCAATCTCCCTTGCATATGATATTCCAGAAGAGGATGTATCCGGTATTTTTTCCCGGCTTGGTGATCTTGGAGATGTGGCTTTCAAACTGGATGAAAGAAAGAGAAGCTCGGTGAGCATGCAGGATGTTTTTGAGCAGATGGTCAGGATAAGGGATAGCTCCGGTCCTGGCAGTCAGGGTGAAAAGGTATCTGTCCTGTCACAGCTTCTTGAGAAGTCCACATCCCTTGAGGCTAAATATGTTGTACGGATAGCCCTTGGGCAGCTAAGACTCGGATTCGGGGAGCAGTTCCTCATTGAAGCTCTGGCACTGGCCTTTACAGGCGACAGGAAGAATGCAAAAAAGATAGATGATAGCTACAACATATGCACGGATATCGGTGAACTTGCCGGATCACTTGCAGAACATGGGATCAATTCCCTTGGAAGTTTCTCAATAAAACCCGGTAGGCCTGTGAAAATGATGCTTGCAAAAAGAGTGGATAGCATTGAAGAGCTGAACAGGAAGTTCCGGGGTGAGATGGCAGCCGAGGAGAAGTATGACGGCGAGCGGGTGCAGATACATGTTGACGGGAAAGAGATCATGGCATTTTCCAGAAGACTGGAAAATATCTCAGAACAGTTTCCCGATGTGATAGAAGCCTTTCATGAAAGTGTCCAATCCCGGAAGATGGTCATCGACGGGGAGATCGTTGCATACCGGGATTCGAATATACAGCCCTTTCAGGAACTTATGCAAAGAAGAAGGAAACACAATGTAGAAAAATACATGGAAAAAATACCGGTAGCTGTTTTTTGCTTTGACCTGATCTATCTTGACGGCAGATCCATGTTAAATGTTCCGTACTCTGAAAGAAGAAGATTACTTGAGAAGAACCTGCAGGAAACAGAGAGGATAAAACTCTCACGCAGGATAATAAGTTCCAATCTGGGTGAGATACAGGAGTTTTTTGACAGAACCGTTGATAAAGGACTTGAAGGTATAATCATCAAATCAGTTTCTGAAAAATCCATATACCAGCCCGGCAAAAGGGGCTGGCTCTGGGTAAAGTGGAAAAAAGAATATGCAAAAGGTATCAGGGAAACCTTTGATCTGGTGGTTGTGGGAAGTTATTACGGAAGAGGACGAAGGCATGGATCATTCGGTGCACTCCTGTGTGCGGTATTAAATGAAGAAGAGAACCGCTTTGAGACCTTCACAAAGGTTGGGACAGGATTTACCGACGAGGATTTTGATGAGATGAACTCCTTGCTCGAAAACCATCTTATCGACAAAGCTCCTGCAAATGTAGTTATCAGTAAGGATATGGAACCTGATCTGTATGTGGACCCGTCTGTAGTCATAGAGGTACTGGGTTCGCAGATAACAAAAAGTCCGGCGCATACAGCCGGAAATGATAACACTGAAAAAGGTTTTGCGCTCAGGTTCCCGAGGTTTTTGAGGATCAGGTATGATAAGGGACCTTCAGAAGCCACGACAGTTGAGGAAATAAAGGATATGGAAGAGGAGTTTACATGATCAATCGTGAGATCGCAGATATTCTGAACGAAGCAGCGGATATTCTCGAGTTCAACGGGGTTGAATGGAAGCCCCGTGCCTACAGAAGAGCTGCAAGAAAGATCGAGGACCTGAGTGAGGATATAAGGAATATCTACCGGAAAAGTGGAAAAAAGGGACTCGAGGATATACCAGGTGTAGGAAGCGGTATTGCGAATCACATTATCGAATATCTTGAAACCGGTAGGGTTGAAAAGTTTGAAAGGCTCAAAGAAGAATCACCAGGTGGCACAGGTGAGCTGGTGGAGATCAGAGGACTTGGTCCGAAGAAAGTTAAAAAACTGGTTGAGGAGCTGAATATCAAAACAGTCTCAGATCTTCGGGAAGCGGTGGAGGAACATGAGATCAGGGAACTGGAGGGTTTCGGGGAAAAGACAGAAGAGAATATCCTCAAATCCATAATCCTGTTTGAGAAAAGTCATGAACGCATGCTTCTTGGAAAGGCCATGGGCCTGGCAGAGGATGTCCTGTTCTATATGCAGGAGAACAGTGAACTTGAGAAGATCGATTACGCGGGTTCCCTGCGCAGGATGAAGGAAACCATTGGTGATATCGATATGCTGGTAATTTCCAGTGATCCTGAAAATGTCATGAAGACTTTTGTCAACATGGAAGATGCCGACAGGGTGGAATCCAGAGGTCTTACAAGAAGTACTGTGATTCTCAGGGGAGGGATACATGTTGACCTGAGGGCGGTCCCGGCAGAAAGTTACGGGGCAGCAATGCAGTATTTTACAGGTTCGAAGGATCATAACATTGCAATGAGGGATCTTGCCATATCAAAGGGCTATAAGCTGTCAGAATACGGTCTGTTCAGGAAGGATTCCGGTAAAATGGTAGAGGGTGCGGATGAAAAAAGTATCTACTCTAGACTTGGTCTGCAGTATATCCCGCCGGAACTCAGGGAGAACAGGGGAGAGATCGCTGCTGCCGGGAAGAATGAGCTGCCGGAACTGTTAGAGCTCGGTGATATCAGGGGTGATCTGCATATCCACACGACTTTCAGTGAAGGAAGCGACAGTCTTGAGGAGATGGTAAAAGCTGCGGAAAATATGGGGTATGAGTATATTGCGATAACAGATCATTCAAGATCCCAGAGAATTGCCAGTGGTATGCAGATCGATGAACTGAGGCAGCAATGGGAGGAAATAGACAGGGTCGCGGGAGAATATGATATCCGGATTCTCAAAGGTGCCGAGGTTGATATTCTAAAAGACGGAAGCCTGGACTATCCGGATGATATTCTGGCCGGGCTGGATATTGTTGTGGGTTCTGTCCATTCGGGATTCAAGTCCCCTAAGGAGGAGATGACTGAAAGGATTGTGTCCGCACTCGAGCACAGGTATATGGATATCCTGGGTCACCCATCCGGCAGGCTGATAGGTAAAAGGGAATCATATGAGGCTGATTTTGATACTGTATTTGAGACCGCAGTCAATAACGGTAAAATTCTGGAGATAAACGCCCATCCTGAAAGACTTGATTTAAACGACAGGTTAATACTAAAAGCAAAGGAGTATGGCGTAAAGTTCAGCATCAATACAGACAGCCACTCGACATCCAATCTTTCTTTCATGAAGTTCGGAGTGGGACAGGCACGCAGGGGCTGGCTCACAAAGGATGATGATATTAATACATATTCCTATGACAGGCTCAGGCAATTGCTTGAAGATATAAGAAAAAGAAAATGAAGATGCAGGAAATGAAAATTAAATTTTTGTTTTTACTTCCTGTACCAGTAAATGGCTGATAGTACTCCGAGTCCTGTCAGAATGGCACCGAATCCCGGAGCCTGTTCCTCGGATATCGGGCTTTCTACAGGTTCGTCAGTGGTTTCCTGTTCCGGACTGTTATTTGCGGATTCGCTTGTGTTTTCAGCAACCTGCTCACCTGCAGGATCGCTTTCATTCACCACAGTCACATCGGATGGATCAATATCCTGTGTTCCGGGATTATCTTCCGGATCTCCCGGGAATGTCAGAGAATTGATTTCCTCAAGGTTTGTAAAGCCGTCCTCATCGGAATCCAGGCTTTCAATGGAAGCGAAATCCATGCCACTTTCCTGATAGGCTATTCCGTAAGGATTCCTGGTACCTCCTCCATTAGGATTGACATGACAGGTATTGCATGTATCAAGTTTTGTGTCTTCGGTACCGTATTGATCGTTGAAATTCGCAAGATATGCAGGTCTTGCTGATACGATCAATGAGCCCAGTAATAGTATTGTCACTAATAAGGAAACGACAATTATTTTGTTTCTCATAGATCCACCACACTTCCAGTAAGGATACTTATTCGTTATGTATTTAAGTGTTTTCATCATGTGAATGAATACGCAAAGCTATTAATAAAATTCAGTCACTTTTTTGCTTATGGAGTTTGAGGATGAAGAATTTGAAGAGGAAACATTTGAAGGTCTTGACCTTACAGGCGTATCCTTTAAAAATTCAAAGTTTGTGGACTGTATTTTTAAGAACTGCAATTTATCAAATGTAAATTTGAACAAAACCAAATTCCAGAATGTGAGATTCATAAACTGCAAGGTCATGGGACTGGATTTTTCAACATGTAATGATTTCATACTCACGATCGGATTAGAAGATTCCTTCATTTCCTATTCCATTTTCTCGGACATGAAACTTGAAAACACTGATTTTATCAATTGCCGGATAAATGGCTGTGATTTCGTGAACACAGATCTCAAGGGTGCCAGTTTTGAAAATTCGGATCTTGAGGACAGCATTTTCAGAAACACCAACCTAAGTTTTACATCTTTCAGAAATGCAAGGAATTATGATATTGACCCCAAGGAGAATTTCCTTAAAAAGACAAAATTCTCGGTTCCTGAGGTCATCTCTCTTCTGAATTCTTTTGATATCGACATTGTTTGAATTATTTAACAAAAGGTTGCCTTGGGATGGATTTTAATCTCATTTACTTAACTGTGATGCGAAGGCCAATAGTTTTGGCATTTGATAATCTTTTATTTTTTCAGGAGTTTGTAGAAATAGGCCGGAGGACGCAGGCAATCCAGTTCAGTCCCGGATATTCCCTATATCCCTTGGTCCGGCATGCGCCATAGATGTATTTCTGGTCATTGAATTCAAAAATGCCGGAAACCTTCTCTCCTGACTGCAGAGCTAAAACTTCAGTCGGAAGAGTAAGGACAGAACCAACAGAAAAATCCACCTCGTCTGTTGTCTCGATTACTTCAAAATCCCTGTTAACGTAAACAGCAACACTGCCGGAGATTACATTTCCGTTCCTGTCCTTGGGAAGACATGTTGACAATATCGTTTTTGCTTCAGTGTCCCAATCGAACAGGATGCCCAATACTCCAATAGCTTCACCTTCCCGGTTTCCATTTTCGCGAATGCCGCCGGCATAGATCAGAGACCGGTGCTTATCCTTTTCCAGAGGGGAGTTCATGACGTCCTGAACAACATATTGATTTGACTGTGAAGTAAGGGCTCCTTCCTGGAACCAGATATGATCAGACACATCAAGTCCACCAAGTTCACTCATTAATTCTGTATCAGAACAGGCTTTGATAATACCATTCGAATCTGCCAGAACCAGATTCCTGTACATGGTATAACTGCCATTGATAACTTTTAGCCGATTACTTGCTTTCATAAATTCCT
>JAALLQ010000213.1_pt1 | contig 17611 bp, 18 predicted proteins | sample 7245921 | NCBI WGS metagenome assembly JAALLQ01 (sample SAMN13049200, study PRJNA578106) | oil field metagenome | isolation source: filtered produced water from oil reservoir B7 | place: USA:offshore Texas | collected 2016 | reverse complement strand
TTACCGATGCGAACGGTGTGTTTACCTTTGGCATTCCGAAAGCAGGTCACTGGGGCTTTGCGGCCTTGGGAAGTGGTCCGGCTAAGGAATACAAAGGCAAAGAACTGAGCCAAGATGCTGTGATCTGGGTCCAAGCCTTTGATGTGAAATAAATTGTATTGGTCTTTCTGACCATGCTTCTGGGGGGGGAGCTGTCGGAAAGAGGTTGATGAAAATCAGCTTCTTTCGGGACAGTTCCCCGTCTGTGTCTAAGGACGCTGCCTGTCATGCGCAGGCGTAGGTTTTGTTCTTAGGCATGTGCGCTTTGTCGTGCACACGTACCGGGCGAGCCGTTGTTTCATCGCGGCGTCGCATGATTTTTTAGAATCTTTAGGGAAATTCAGGATGCATATTGTTGATGGTGCCCTTTCCACAGAAGTTCTGGTGGCAGGGGGCGTGCTGACCGCAGGTGGTCTTGCCATTGGTCTGAAGCAGCTGACCGTCGAAAAAATCCCGGCGACCGGCGTTCTGAGTGCAGCATTCTTCGTCGCATCATTGATCCATGTGTCACTGGGGGTTTCCAGCGTTCACCTGATCATGAATGGGTTGTGTGGATTGATTTTGGGGTGGGCTGCGTTTCCTGCCTTGTTCATCGCGTTGCTTTTGCAGGCGGTTTTCTTCGGTTTTGGTGGTTTGACGGTTTTGGGGGTGAATGCCCTGAATATTGCTTTGCCTGCTGTGATTATCCATTACATGTGCCGCCGCGGTTGTGCATCCAGCAATACGGTTACGGCTGTTGGGGCCGCGATTTTGGGTGGGGCAGGCGCAATTGCCCTAACCACGCTGACGGTTGCGTTGTCCTTGGCATTTTCCGGGGATGAATTCATTCCTGCGGCGCAATTGGTGTTCATTGCCCACATTCCGGTGATGGTGATTGAAGGCTTGCTGTCCGGTGCAGCGGTGTATTTGTTGAAACGTGTCAAACCCGAATTGCTGACTTTGTCGGCTTGAAAGACTACTGAGGAGAGTTTTCCATGAAAAAGTTGGTTATTGCTGCCGGTTTGGCTTGTGCAATGATGGTTTCCCAGCCGGCATTGGCTCATAAAGTCCTGATGGATGTCTTCACCGAAGGCGACACGATCGCGGGCGAAGTCGGGTTCTCCAACGGTGATATGTCCACAGATACTGTTGTTGATATCTTCGACGAGAACGGCAACAAGCTCGGGTCCACCAAAACCGACGCTGACGGTGTATTTACCTACAAACCGACGGCGAAAGTGAACCTCGTCTTCCGTGCAAATCTTGGCGCGGGACATATTGCGGAAACCACCATGGATGCGGCAGATTTGCCAACGACGTTGGGCAGTGCTGAGGCTGCCCCGGCAAGCCATGCCGCTGCTGTTGATGCCAGTGTGACTGCCGATGCCCCCGCTGCGACTTCCAGCATGGGTGATGTGGAGGCAACGGCACTGCGCAAAATTATTGCCAGTGAAGTCAGCCACGGTATCAAACCCCTGCGCAAAGAAATCATCGCCATGCGTGAGCAAAAAGAGCTGCATTCCATTCTGGGCGGTATTGGCTATATTGTCGGCATCTTTGGTTTGGGCTTCTTTGTCATGGCCCGCCGCAAACAAGGCCCTGCTGCATAAGGTCAGAACATTTGGCACATCAAGTCTTTGATATTGATGCAACAGAACCCGGTCATGGTCGTGGCCGGGTTCGCTTGCTTGATCCTCGGGCCCGTGTTGTTGTGGCAGCGGTGTTTTCCGTCGCCATTGTCGGTTTGGAAGGGTTTGTCCCGCTTGGCCTTGCGCTGGTTTTGAGTGTCCTGTTGATGATGGAAGCGGGGCTGCCGCCTTTGCGGACCATGAAGCGTGTCGCCATGATGGATAGCTTCATCATCTTCATGCTATTGATGCTCCCTTTCACGATGCCCGGCGATGAAATTTTCTCGGTCTGGGGCTATCCAGCCAGTCAACAGGGACTGGAAAAGGCCATTCGTATCGGGTTGAAAGCCAACGCGGTTGTTCTGATGGCAATGACGCTGGTTGGAACGATGGAACCGGTGATTTTGGGGCACGCTTTGTACCGCTTAAAGGTGCCGGAAAATTTGGTGCTGCTGTTGCTATTCACGGTCCGATATATCGACGTGATTCACGAAGAGTATCAAGCATTGCGCCGTTCGATGAAGGTTCGCGGTTTTCAGTCAAAAGCCAACATGCATAGCTACCGTATGTTTGGTTACTTGGTCGGGATGATGTTGGTGCGGGCCATGGAACGTTCGGAACGGATCATGCAGGCGATGAAATGCCGAGGCTTTGTCGGTCGGTTCGAAATTCTTGATACATTACGCTTCCGCTTCCAAGACGCCGTGTTTTTTGTGGCTATGGTGGTGTTGGTGGGAGCGATTTATGCTGTGGAGTACGGTTATGTCCCCATTCCTTGAGCTGAAAGATATCCATTTCGGTTATCCGGGCCGCCCTGATGTCCTGAAGGGTATCAATCTGGTCGTTAATCCGGGGGAGCGGCTATGCATCGCCGGACATAATGGCGCGGGTAAAAGCACGATTTTCCATATTATGGTTGGCTTGCTGAAGCCAAAATCCGGGCAGGTTTTGGCTTTTGGTCAGGAACGTAAGAAGGAAGATGATTTCCGCGACGTTCGGCGATTGGCGGGGCTGGTATTTCAAGACCCGGACGACCAGTTGTTCTGCCCGACGGTGGCTGAAGACGTGGCCTTTGGCCCGCTGAATATCGGAAAAAGCCGGGATGAGGCGATGGCAATTGTTGATCAGGTTCTGGATCAATTGAACCTGTCGAAGTTCCGCGATCGAATTACCCATAAGCTATCCGGTGGTGAAAAACGATTGGTCACATTGGCAGCAGTGCTGGCAATGGAGCCTAAGGTATTGTTGCTGGATGAACCGACCAACGCCCTTGATGAAAAAACCAAGGAACGCGTGTTAGAGATTTTGCAATCCCTACCGCAGACCATTGTTTTTATCTCTCACGACCCAGATTTTCGTGCGCGTCTGGCGTCACGGGTGATGCTGATGCAAGAAGGAAAAATCCTTGGTCGCATTGCCAATGATGCCTGTTGCGCGAAGCATGCTGCTGAAGACTTATTGCTGGCTTGATGCCAGTTGTGCCCAGAACTGTTTAAGGACATCTGACGTATGGAAATGTTCGGCGTAGAAGCCCTGACCACCACATCTTGGCCTGTGTTGTTTTTTACCGCATTCGTTTTTGGTGGGTTGCATGGCTTGGAGCCGGGGCACTCCAAAACCTTGATGGCTGCATTCATTATTGCTGTTCGCGGGACTGTCGCACAGGCAATCGCCTTGGGATTGGCTGCGGCAGCGTCTCATAGCATTATTGTCTGGGTGCTTGGGCTGTCTGCCGCGTATTTCGGTGAAAAAATGGTGCCGGAAGATATGGAGGCTTGGTTCGTACTGGCCTCTGGTATCATTATCATGGGAATCGGTGGCTGGATGTTGCTGCGATTGTTGCTGCAAAAACGTAGCTGCGGACATAGTCATGATCACCATGACCACGACCACGACCATAATCACGGTCATTCACATGCCCCTCATGCTCACAGTCATCACGACCATAACCATCATGACCACAGCCACAGTCATCACAAACATGACCATCATGGTCATAGCCACGAGCATGCGGGCCATGGTGCTCACAGCCATGCGGATGGCTCTGTTCACAGTCATGACGATATGTCACCGGAAGAAATGGATGCCCATGCCCGCTTCCATGCGGAAGAAATCAAAACCAAGTTTGCTTCGGGACGGGCAACCATGGGGCAGACCATTTTGTTTGGCCTGTCCGGTGGTTTGATCCCGTGCCCGGCGGCGATTACGGTTCTGATCCTGTGCCTGCATTTGAATCAGCTTTGGCTCGGTTTCGTTATGGTCTCTGCATTCAGTATTGGTCTTGCCGTGACCATGGTGACCATCGGCGTTGTCAGCGCGGTGGGTGTGCGCACCATTCGTAACCGCACATCACGGTTTGATGAATGGTTTGCCAAGGCTCCGTATTTGTCCGGGGTGCTGATTATAACTATTGGTGCCATTATGCTGATTTCTGGCCTGAAACATGTGCCGTTGTAACAGGTGAAAGCTTGCGCTTTTAGTGTTGGGGGAGCAGTCTAAGGGCTGTCTCCCCCTTTGTTTTGGAGCCCATTCCAATGAGTTGCCATTTGCCCGCCATAGATTTTGATTCATCACTGTTACTGAAAACCCCACAGAATACTTCAACGCGCATTTTATTTATTGCGCGTCATGCACCAGAGGCTCCGGCGCATGTTTGTCGATCTTTTCCCGGTGATGGTGGTTATCCAGCCTATTATCATCGTATGTGGCGGACGTTAAGCGACCTTGGCTATGCGGTGACCAGTTCAACCCAGTGTCACTCCCTGTTGGGAGCGGTCGGCAACGTCGATTTGGTGTTCTCCTTATATAACCGCATGTCCGTGTCAAACCCGGAGCTCTGGGTGTCATCCACCTGTGAATTTATGCGATTGCCGTACATCGGTGCACCACCCAATGTGCGTGCTGTCGCAGAAGACAAATGGTTATCCAAAATAGTTGCCCGCTCAGCCGGGTTGCCGGTTGCCGAGGGCATGGTCTATGCGGATGTATCGGCTTTGGCGAATCCACCTGCATTTGATGGCCCATACTTTGTCAAAAATCGTTTTGGCGCAGCTTCCGAAGGGGTTACCGATGAATCCGTTCAGGATACGTGGGAGGGAGCCGCCCGTGTTGCCGAAGGATTGCTTGCGCGTGGGATCACGGTGCTGGTGGAACAATACGCGCCGGGTTTGGATATTACGGTTCCGGTTTTAGGTGGGGCGCATCCCATGGTGCTGGGGGTCGTGCATCCCCGGTCCGACAAAGTCGGAGGCATCATCACTGAAGACCTCAAACGGGGAGATCCGTTGGGTTATGAAATGTTTGATGCGGGGATTCACACAAAAGCCTTGGCACAGGATGCAGCAGCCCTGTGGGCAACATTGGGAGCCATGGATTATTATCGATTAGATTATCGGTTTGATCCAAAGACCGGGAAACGCACGTTCCTTGAATTCAACATCTGTTGTTATATCGGCCGCAATGGTGCAATTACCTTGGCTGGTGAACAGCATGGGTTAAGCCTGCACGACATTTTGGGGCACGTTATGGAATATTCTTTGGTGCGACAAAAACGCCCCGTTGACTCGCGTTCGTGGGTTCTGTAGCCCATATTGGAAGTCTAAGGTGCAAAATCATCACACAGCCCTTGCCGAGCCTTGTACTCCGGGACTACTGTTGCTGCCCTTAGGCTGACTTGAATGCCTTCCCCGTTGTTGCTCCTGTTATCGACTGGCCCGATCATGTTGAACTTGCCGAATATCCTGACCATGGGACGTATTGCTGCGATCCCGCTGATGCTCCTGACGTTTTATTGGGATACCCCAACTAGCCGCTGGATTGCGTGGGGCTTGTTCAGCCTTGCTGCCATTACGGATTTCTTTGATGGGTATTTGGCGCGGCGTTTGAAACAAGTGTCCGCAATCGGGCGGTTCCTTGATCCCATTGCCGATAAGCTGCTGGTCGCAGCATTGCTGATGTTCCTTGTGGCGTTTGATCGCATGTCCACATTTAGCTATCTGGCAGCCATTATTATTCTCTGTCGGGAGATTTTGGTCTCCGGCCTGCGGGAATATCTGGCACAGCTGCATGTGGGAATGCCGGTGACGCCGTTGGCAAAATGGAAGACTGCGGTGCAGATGGTGGCGCTGCCGGTCCTGATTGTCGGAGATAAGGGGCTGCCCGGATTCGGCATCACCTTGATCGGGGAAGTGCTGTTGTGGTTGGCTGCGGTGTTGACCATGGTCACTGGATATTCCTATCTGCAAGCCGGAATATCCCATATGCGGGCCATTGATGAAGCTGCAATGGCTGAGAATTCCAGCGAAAACGACGAGTAAAGCCGAGGCAGCGGCGGCGACATACCATGCTGCCGCCATAAGTTTGGTTCACCCGAGCGACAGGACTTGACATCTATCGGCAGGTGTTAAATGTTCTTGTTATGTTCCATATTGTTTCCATAGCTCGTTCTGACGAGGGTGCCCCGCCTGTGCACGTGCCTGAGTACAGTTGTACTGTGCCTGCCGGGTTTCCATCACCTGCGGACGATCATTTGCAAAACCAGTTGGATGTTGCCGGGTTATTGGTGGCGCGTCCGGCGGCGACATTTTTTTGTCGAGCCGCAGGGGATTCCATGACCGGGGCCGGTATTCAGGACGGTGATGTCTTGGTGGTGGACCGTTCGATCAGTCCTCAAAATGGCGATATCGTGGTGGCAACCTGTGATGGCGGGCTCACAGTGAAGCGTTTGCGTTCCATGCGTCCGGGGGAATGGGTGCTGGAGGCCGCCAATCCGGCCTATCCACCATTAGCCATTGATGCAGAAAATGGCATCACGGTTTGGGGTGTGGTGGCTTGGTCCTTGACCCGCCATTGCCGACGATAGGGGCATAAGCCAATGCCGCGTTTTGCCTTGGTCGATTGCAATAACTTTTATGTGTCGTGTGAACGGGTATTTAACCCCGCCTTGGTTGGGGTTCCGGTTGTTGTCCTGTCCAATAATGATGGCTGCGTTATCGCCCGCTCTAATGAGGCTAAGGCCTTTGGTATTGCCATGGGGGCACCTTGGTTCAAGGTTCGCGAGCTGGCGGAAAAGCGGGGGGTGGTGGCATTGTCCTCCAATTATGCTTTGTATGGTGATATGTCGGGGCGGGTGATGTCGGTACTGGCAGAGCATGTCCCGGTGTTGGAGGTGTACTCCATCGACGAAAGCTTTCTTGATATATCGACGCTGCCGGGGGATATGCTGACTGAATGGGGACGGGAATTGCGCGCGACCGTACGCCAATGGACCGGAATTCCGGTATCGGTGGGGATGGCATCGACCAAGACCTTGGCAAAGCTTGCGAACTCTTTGAGTAAAACGTCACCGCGTTTACAGGGGGTCTTGGATTTGACCCAGAATCCACGCTGGCTGGATGCGGCCCTGCACAAGACGGCGGTGGGGGACGTCTGGGGTATCGGCAGACGGTGGGCAAAGCGCCTGACCGATGTTGGTGTTCATACAGCCGCTGATTTGCGTGATGCAGATACGGATCTGATTCGGCGGCATATCGGCATTTCTGGTGTGCGCACACAGCAGGAGCTGCGCGGAGACGCGGTGCTGGAGCTGGATCACGCCCCGGAACCACGCAAAAGCTGTTGCTGTTCCCGCAGTTTTGGCAAGGCCGTTGGAGACTATGGGCAGGTCCGGGATGCGGTTTCGGCCTTCGCTGGGCGTGCGGCACGCAAAATTCGTGATGAGCGATTGGTGAGTGGCTGTGTGCAAGTCTTTGTTCGGACCAGTCCATTTCGCAATATGGCACCACAGTACAGCAACAGCACTACGGTGCCGTTGTCTCCGGCAACGGCGGCAACGCCGGCGATTTTGGATGCGGCCTTGCGCGGGTTGTCGGCAATTTGGCGCGATGGCTATGCCTATGCCAAGGCCGGAGTCATTCTGTTGGATTTAATTCCAGCCGGAACGGAAATTCGTGATCTGTTTACGCCCATGCCTCCCACACATCATGCTCCGCTGATGCAGGCGATGGATGCCCTGAATGATCGCTATGGTCGGGAGACCTTGCATTTCGGGCTGGCAGCAGCACAAAAAGATTGGGTGTCGCTTCAAGATCAACGCACGCCCAGCTACACCACACGTTGGCAGGATATCCCGTCAGTTCGTGTGGAGTAGGGAAGGCTATAGCGGCAAGGTTAGGCGTACGCGCAACCCACCCAACGGGGAGTCATCCAGGGAAATTTCGCCACCGTGGCTGCGTGCCACGTCACGGGCAATGGTCATGCCCAGACCGACGCCGCCGGTTTCCTGATTGCGGGAGTTTTCAATGCGGAAAAAGGCGCGGAAAACATCATCACGCTGCTCTTTCGGAATGCCGGGGCCGTCGTCATCCACCAAGACCTCAACCGCGTCCGTCCGTTCACCGATCCTGACCGAGACATGCTCCGCATATCGTACCGCATTGGAAACCAGATTGCTGATGCAGCGTTCCACAGCCTGAGCCCTAAGGGGAAGGGTGATATCCCGTTCCACATGCAAGTCAACGGGCGCGTCGTTTCGTAAAAAACGACTGACGACGGTTTCCAGCAGGGCAGAAATATTGGTTGGGCGCATGGCTTCGCGGCCTTCCCCACGGGCGAAGGCAAGGTAGCCTTCGACCATGCGTTCCATTTCGTCCACGTCTTCGGACAGATCCTGCATGTTGGGGTCGTCTTTTGGCATCATTGCCAATTGCAATTTCATGCGCGTCAGTGGTGTGCGCAGGTCATGAGAAACCCCGGCCAACATTTCCGTGCGTTGGTCAATTTGGCGTTTGATGCGGTCACGCATGATCAGGAAAGCTTGTGAGGCTTGTCGGACCTCGGTCGCGCCTTCGGGTTTGAACCACGGGGCATCCCGACCCTTACCGAAGCTGTCGGCAGCAATGGCAAGGCGGCGGACAGCGCGGACCTGATTGTTCATAAAGATTGTGGCAATGCCGAACAGAATTAAAGACGTGCCGATCATCCATAACAGGAACAAATAGATGGTAAAGCTGGACAGGCGTTTTTTCGGGGAGTCCACCACCATCACGCCATCCGCCAATTGCACGCGGATTTCCACGTGTTTGGCGTCTTCTATGTCATGGATTTGAAAGGGGCGCGGCAGGCGTTCTTTCAGGGCACTGTATAAGGCGTCTTGTCCTCCGGTGACATCTTCGGTGGGCAGGTTGGGCAGGATCTCATCGTCTCGGAAGCGGATGCTCAGTTGCATGCGCTTATGGGCTTCCGATGCCATCCATGCCCGGGCAGCCGGGCCGGGGTGATCCCGCAGGTAGGTTGAAATAACACTGACATCGCCGGCGACGCTCTCTGCCAGACGCTTGGTGATGGTGCCCCAGTGCCGATCATAAAATACCGTTGCTGTGACAAGTTGCAGCAAGATCAGCGGCATGACGATAATCATCAGGGACCGTCCCAACAAACTTTTGGGCATGATCGCCTTCAGGCCGTGTTTCAGGTTTTGAACAACGCGGCGGGCTGGTCCCTCGGTTTTCGTCACATCTGGCCCGGTTTGGGAAACTGTCTCTGTCGCATCCGGCGGCATTCCGTCTGGCTCCTTTACCCCTTAATCGGGCATCAGCATATAGCCCTTACCGCGTACTGTCTGCAGGTAGCGCGGTAAACGCAAATCAGATTCAATTTTCTTGCGCAGGCGTGTGACTTGAACATCCACGGTTCGCAAGTTGCGGGAAACACCGGTGGCGGCCGCCAAATCTTCGCGGGATAGGATTTCCCCCGGATGTTGGGCTAGCTCACGCAGCAAAGCCGCTTCCGCCGGGGTCAGGCGGACCGGGTCGCCATTGCAGAGCAGTTCATCTCGGCGAGCATCATAGGCACACGTGCCGAAGTTAAGGATTTCCTGCCCGATATCATCATCAATGGGGGTCGCCACATGTTGAGCCCGGCGCAGGATCGCATTGATACGCAGCAATAACTCCCGTGGATCGAACGGCTTGGTCAGGTAATCGTCAACGCCGTGCTCAAGGCCGGAAATCCGGTCCTCGGTTTCGCCCATGGCGGTGAGCATCAGAATCGGAACCTGATTGTTTTCTCGCAGGGATTTGGTCAGGCTCATGCCGTCTTCACCGGGCATCATCACATCAACGATCAGCAGATCGAATTCCAAGGCTGCCAGAGCTTGTCGGGCTTCTGCAGCATCCGAAGCCTGCGTGACGATGAAATCGTTTTCTGTCAGAAAACGTTGCAACAGCCCGCGCAGGCGGGTGTCATCGTCGACCACCAAAATATGTGGAGGCATGGAAGTCATTCAGTGTCCCCATAGTTGTTTATGCCTGCGTCGTATGTGTCGCATGGCACGGCTACTATACACAAATTTCTACGCAATGCTTACAGGCTTCCCGGACCTCGCCACCCCGGCATCTGCGGTGTGGACTGGGACGGGAATCGCATGCGGTCATTTTCATTCATAATGTTTAATATCACCTTGCGGAAGCCCTCAACCGCTTGGGCCCCTGCATCGCGATAGGCGCGAGCCAGCAGTTTGCGCTGGTTTTCCGTCAGGCGTTGCTCAAATTCTTGCCCTTTCGGAGTCAGTTCCAACAATCGCTGGCGTCGGTCCCTTAATCCCGGCTTTTGCAGGACGTATCCTTCCTTCAAAAGCTGGCTCAAGACCCGCGATAAACTCTGCTTTGTTATGCGTAAAGTGGATAGCAAGTCACTAACACTGATTCCCGGATTGCGTCCGACGAAATAAATGACACGGTGGTGAGCCCTGCCAAGTCCTTGTTCTGAAAGGATATCATCCGCTTCCGCAGTGAATTCCCGATAAGCGAAGTACAGGAACTCAATGCCCTGTCGCAATTCCTCGTCTCGAAGAAAGAGCGGATTTACTCGTGAAGTTACGTCAGCCATATTGACATATTCCGTGCTGGATGTTACTCAAAATTTACAAACTCGGAAACAAACACAAATATAATGAGGCCATGTTATGTCTATTATTCCTTTCGATGATCGCGACGGTCAGCTGTGGATGGACGGAGAACTCGTCCCTTGGCGCGATGCAAAGGTTCATGTTCTGACTCACGGTCTCCATTATGCCTCATTGGTGTTTGAGGGCGAACGTCTTTATGACGGGAAAATCTTTAAGGGCCAGCAACACACGGAGCGCCTGTTCAAATCGGCGGAGACACTGGGCTTTACCATCCCGTATTCTGTCGAAGAAATCAACGCCGCGAAAACCGCAGCTTTAGAAGCCAATGGTCTGACCAATGCCTACATTCGTGCCTTTGCTTGGCGTGGCAGTGAAATGATGGCAATTTCCGCGCAGCAAACCAAAATCCATGTGGCGGTGGCAACTTGGGAATGGCCCAGCTATTTCACCATGGAAGCCCGCCTTGCCGGATTGCGCATGACTACGGCGAAATGGCGTCGTCCGGCACCGGATACCATCCCGTGCCATGCCAAAGCTGCCGGGTTGTATATGATTTGTACACTCAGCAAGCATGCCGCCGAAGCCGCTGGCTATAATGAGGCACTGATGCTGGACTATCGTGGGCGCATTGCCGAAGCAACCAGTGCCAATATCTTCTTCGTTCGTGATAATGAAATCCATAGCCCGGAACCGGATTGCTTCCTGAACGGTATTACCCGTCAAACCGTGCTGGATCTGGCACGCCGTCGTGGTTTGAAGATAAACGTCCGTGCAATTTTGCCGGAAGAATTGCCCACCTTCAGTGAGTGCTTCCTGACCGGGACAGCGGCAGAGGTTACTCCGGTGGCTTGTATTGATGATGTGGAATTCACAGATCGCACGGTCAGCAAACTGTTGATGCATGATTATGACGATCTGGTACATGGGCGTCTGGCGTTGGAAGACGCTGCTTGAGGGCTGTTATCGCGTGTTCATAAAAAAGCCCTTCTCCCATAATCGGGAGAAGGGCTGCCCTCAGTACGGACAAGCACTCCCGTACCGTTAACTGGCCTTCGCCAGAAGAGGTGTATCCAGCGCATAAGCGCCATCTTCATCGTGGATTTCCCGTCCGTTCAAGGGCGGGTTGAACACGCAGGCCATAACCATGTCCTGACTGCCTCCGCGTAGAATATGGCGATCATGCTGGTCCAAGACGTACAAAGTCCCTGCGGTGATCGGGTAGACCTTACCGTCATCCAGCGTTTCAATTTCACCATCGCCGGAGATGCAATACACACTTTCCAAGTGGTTTTTGTACCAAATCTCGGTTTCTCCGCCGGCATAGATGGTTGTGATGTGAAATGAATAGCCTGTGTTGTCATCGCTAAGTTGCATGCGGACGCTATCCCATGTCGCGGATTTGACGTGGCGATCGGTGTTCTGGCAGTCGTTCAGGTGTCGGACGATCATTTCTTATTTCCTTGTGTACTTACTGTTATTCCGCGGCACAGTCGGCAGAGTGACGTGCCAGCGTCTCGATGATGGCATCTTCCAGAATGTTCAGGCCCTCAGCCAAGTCGCTTGTCGCGATTGTCAGGGGGCACAGGCATTTGACCACTTCATCATTGGGGCCGCTGGTTTCGATGACGAGACCGTTGCTGAAGGCGGTTTTGCAGATTTCACCTGTTAGTTCAGGGGTTTTGAAGACAAGACCCTGCATCAAGCCACGTCCACGAACTTCAGTAATTTCATGGCTTAGGCGGCTTTGGATGCTGTTGAAGCGACGACGTAGGTACGCAGCTTTTTCTTTGATCTCGTTTTGGAATGTGTCGTCTGACCAATATGTCCGCAATGCTGCCGCAGCAGTAATAAAGGCGTGATTGTTGCCGCGGAATGTGCCGTTGTGCTCGCCCGGTTCCCAAATATCCAATTCCGGTTTGATTAAGGTAACCGCCATGGGGAGGCCAAAACCGGACAGGGATTTAGACAAAGTGACCATATCTGGCGTGATTCCGGCTTCTTCAAAGCTAAAGAAATCACCAGTCCGACCATTGCCTGCCTGAATATCATCCACAATCAGCAAAATGTCGTGTTTGCGGCACAGGGTTTCCAAATCCCGCAGCCATTGTGCGGAGGCTGCAGTGATGCCGCCTTCACCTTGTACGCATTCCACAACCACCGCTGCGGGGATGCTAAGGCCCGAACTGTTGTCCGACAAAAGCTTGTCAATGTAGGCAATGGTGTTGACGCCATCGCCCATATAGCCGTCGTAAGGCATGTGAAACACGTTGGTGGTGGTGACGCCAGCGGCTTCACGATGGTGGCGGTTGCCAGTTAGGGCGAGTGCGCCTAGGGATACGCCGTGGAACCCGTTGGTAAAGGCGATAACTTGATCTCTGCCTTTGACGCGACGGGCGACCTTCAGTGCGGCTTCTACAGCGTTGGTGCCTGTGGGGCCAGTAAACTGCATGACGTAATTCAGATTGCGCGGTTTCAGGATGCAGGCTTCAAATGCCTCCAGAAACATTGCTTTTGCCGTGGTATGGAGGTCAAGGCTGTGTGTAATGCCGTCCGCACCGATATAGGCAATCAGCGCATCGCGCAGAACCGGATTGTTGTGACCATAATTCAGGCTGCCGGCGCCAGCCAGAAAATCCAGATAGGCTTTGCCTTTGTTATCATAAAGGTGCGCACCTTCAGCGCGATCAAAGACAACAGGGAAGGACCGCGCGTAACTCTGCACTTCTGATTCCAGGCGTTCAAAAACTTTCATGACGTGTTCCTCATTGGTTGCAAGTACGGGGATTGCGGGAGATGGGCGTGAAGGGCCCAATCTGCCAAAGCACTTCTGTTGCGTGTTTGCCGCCGAAGTGTTGGTCGCGGTCAAACATGACCGTTGTGGTGATGTTTGCGCTTAAGTCGCGGGCCAGCGAATTGAAAAGGCCGTGACTCTTGTCGTTGTCAGCCGTGATCGTGGTGTGGACTGAGGTGATTGGTGCGGGGAAATCGCGCTGCAAGATGTGTTTGATCATGGCTTTGCCAAGACCTGTGCCGCGAGCGTCAAGGTGGACGGCGACCTGCCAGATGAACAAGGTCGATGGATGCTCGGGTAAGGTGTAGCCAGAGACAAAACCCATGGGCTTGGTGGCGCAAACCGCCAAGGCGCTGCTTTGGGCAAAGTGGCTGCACTGTAGCAAATTGCAGTATACGGAGTTTGTATCAAGCGGCGGACATGCCGCGATCAATTGGTGAACATCGTGACCATCTTCGGTGCGCGGTGTCCTGATTGTCGTGTTGTCATCATCCATGTGATGTGTGTTAGCACCCGTAAATCGTAGCGTGTTGCGATGGGTTTCGCGGGTTTGTGCGACGGGTGACCATGCTTTCCTTGTTGTTAACAGGAATAGACGGGTATCTAAATCATTAGATGTCTAATGAATAATAGATTGCCGCCTAAAAGTCAAATCCACCAATTTTCTACGTCATGACAACATGTTATGATCTTTTCTGCCGTTCTGCATCAGTTATCTATCTGTGTGTACGCATTCTCTGGCGATAGATAACATTCGACGTCTAACTAATGCGGAGAGTGTTGCATGCTCTATCTACGCGGTTGCGGGGCTTGAAATGCTCGCATTTGAGTGAAATACGAAGTTTGCATTTTTAATTGGACCTGTTGCTTTTTTTGTCGGTCTCAGCCAGTTAGAACAGGTGAATGGATGGGCTATGTGGAGGTTTGGAAATGTTGGCTGTTGATCCGCGAATTCCCCGTGTTGCTTTGGTGACGGGGGGCGCAAAACGCCTGGGACGAGCCATGGTCGAAGCCTTGGCAGAGGATGGTTGGGCGGTTGCGGTGCATTGTCATCGTTCTCGTGCAGAAGCAGATGTCTTGGTTGCTGAATTGGTTGGGCGCGGAAATCGTGCAGCGGTGTTCGTTGCGGATTTATCAGACGCACAGGCCGTACAAAGCTTAATGCCAAAGGTGGTTGAGGTGTTTGGTCCGGTCGGGCTTTTGATCAACAATGCTTCAACCTTTGAAATGGATACGATCCAGACTGCCACGGCTGAGAGTTGGGACTTTCATATTCAGCCGAATTTGCAGGCACCCTTTGTTCTGTCGCAGGCTTTTGCCAAACAATTGCCTGAGGATGCGCAGGGTGTGGTGTTGAATATGTTGGATCAGCGAGTTTGGAATCTGACACCATATTTTGCCACATATACGGTGTCTAAGGCCGGGCTATGGACATTAACCCAAACGTTGGCGTTGGCGTTGGCACCGCGTGTTCGTGTGTGTGGGATTGGTCCGGGGCCAGCGATGCCCAGCCCGCGGCAGACGGATGCAGAATTTTCGCGGCAGTGCCGCTCGACGCCATTGCAACATGGCACGACACCGGAAGAAATTGCCATGACCATGCGGTTTATTCTTGCGGCACGTTCTTTGACCGGGCAAATGATAGCATTGGATGGCGGGCAGCATCTGGGGTGGTCCCCTGAACATAAGGTTCCTGCGCCGTTGGAATAGGCCCGAACAGAATACGGGCTATGAAAGCTGCCATATAGATATGGCAGGAATAAGGAGAATTTCGTGAAACGTTCCACGAATGTGATACAGCCGTTGTATCCGGCATCTCACCCCATTGCGGATGCCAGCCGCGCCCTGCGCCATGTGTTTGTTCGGGATTTGACTCTGAACACGGTCATTGGAATTTATGACGAGGAAAAAGTCGCGCCTCAGCGGGTGCGGGTGAATCTGGATCTGGCGGTGCAGGAAAATACTGCGCCAATTGGTGACGAATACGACAACGTTGTCTGTTACGAGCAGATCGTGAAAAAAGTTCGATCCATTGCCGATGATGGACATGTGAATTTGGTGGAAACATTGGCAGAGCGTTTTGCTGATATTTGCTTGCAGGATTCACGTGTCAGATCTTGCCGCGTTCGGGTGGAAAAGCTGGACGTATTTGAGGATGCTGTCTCGGTTGGCGTTGAGATCGAACGTCTCTCACCGTTTGAAGTTGAGTGAAATTGGCGTGGCCTTTTTCGTGCTGCATGACGAAAAGATGTCTGCAGTGTGACGGATGGGCGTTGCTTGTGTGACGGAGTCCCCCGGAAACTCTGCTCGCTTCGGTGAAACTAGGGGTTTGGGTGGGGGAATTGTTCCAACTTGTGCACAAGCTGTGATTGGGGACACAGCGACTCCGGCAGTAATGTCGAAATGAGCCGATTCCTCGGTTTTTTTGCTGTTGACATTCCGGTTATTTATTAAAATCAATCACTTAATGCATATGCCTATTTTTTGTGCAATGTGGTCCGACCCCAAGGGGAGCCTTGGATACAAGAATGTCCCCACAGACTACCAACAGACTTATCCACAGGTTTAGTGGATTATGTCACAGAGCGACATATTTTGTGAAAACCATAGGTCTTCTGCGGGGTGTCGCAGATTTGTCATGAGATCGTATGGACAGAATCGACGAGACCTTGCCTCTGTCATAGTATGTGCGCACATTTTAAAAGAGTTTCAATAAGCGGAGCCTTTGGTTTTTATGTCTGATCCGTCGACATCATCGTCCGCATCCTCGTTGATAGTTGGGAAAGAGGTCATCCGTGGCGTGCTCAAGACCTTGCCGGGGTCTCCCGGTGTGTATCGCATGCTCGATGTGGATGGGAATGTCCTGTACGTTGGTAAGGCAAAGAGCCTGAAAAACCGGGTGGCCGCCTATACACGGCCCGAACAGTTGCCGTTGCGGCTTCAGCGGATGGTGGCTTTGACCCGATCGATGGAGATCGTGACCACCCATACCGAAGCCGAAGCTTTGTTGCTGGAAAGCAACCTCATCAAGAAATTCAAACCACGCTACAACATCCTGCTGCGCGATGATAAGTCGTTCCCGTACATCCGAGTTGGGAAAACGACAGACTTTCCACGCATCACCAAACACCGTGGAGCACGTAACGACGGTGATGAATATTTCGGGCCATTCGCATCGGCGGGTGCGGTTAATCAAACCCTGACAATCCTGCAAAAGGTGTTTTTGCTGCGCACGTGTACGGATGCGACGATGACCTCTCGGTCTCGTCCCTGCCTGTTGCATCAGATCAAACGGTGTAGTGCACCGTGTGTTGGGCGAATTTCCCATGGGGAATATGCCCGATTGGTGGCGCAGGCGGTCGCCTTCTTGCGTGGGGATAGCCGTAAGCTGCAACAGGATTTTGCCAAGGCCATGACGGACGCTGCGGAGCGTCAGGCATATGAGGAAGCCGCGGTATATCGAGACCGGATCCGTGCGCTCAGTCAAATTCAGACCCATCAGGATATTGAGCTTGATGAGGATCGTGATTTGGATGTTCTCGCGGTCCATCAGGCTGGCGGGATGACGGCGGTACAGGTTTTGTTTTTCCGTTCCGGGCGTCATACGGGCAACAGGGCGTATTTCCCGGCGCAAGCCAAGGATGCCCAGCCAGAGGCCGTATTGGAGGCATTTATGGGGCAGTTTTATGCCAATCATATGCCGCCACCACTGATTTTGGTTTCACCGGCCCCCAAGCATGTTTCGGTTTTGCAATCTGCGCTGTCTTTGCGGGCGGGGCATAAAGTGGTTGTCGCCGCGCCGCAACGCGGGCCGAAGCGTGCCTTGATGCGGCAGGCCGAGGGTAATGCCAAGGATGCCCTGCAACGTAAATTGGCAGAGACAGCAACTCAGGAAAAATTACTGACGGAAGTGGCAGAGGTCTTCGGCTTGCCAGAGCCGCCGGATCGTATTGAAGTCTATGACAACAGCCACATTCAGGGCCAGCATGCGGTCGGGGCGATGATTGTGGCAGGACCGGAAGGATTCCGAAGGCAGGCCTATCGCACGTACAACATCAAGGAAACCCAGCTTGGGGATGATTTTGCCATGATGCGAGAAGTGTTCCGCCGTCGTTTCTCCCGCGCTGTTGCCGAAGACCCCAACCGTGAAAATTGGCCTGATCTGGTGCTGATAGACGGTGGTAAGGGGCAACTGGCAATGGCGACCGAAATTCTTGCGGAACTGGGTGCAGATGACGTGCAGTTGGTGGGGATCGCCAAGGGGGTGGA
>JAALLQ010000422.1_pt1 | contig 17849 bp, 21 predicted proteins | sample 7245921 | NCBI WGS metagenome assembly JAALLQ01 (sample SAMN13049200, study PRJNA578106) | oil field metagenome | isolation source: filtered produced water from oil reservoir B7 | place: USA:offshore Texas | collected 2016 | reverse complement strand
CGTCCTGCTGCCGGGTTATCCATCATTCCTTTGTAAAAGTATGCGTCGCCGCTTATCGCGGCCGGATTTGCGCTCGGCACGGAATAATTTAATTCGGCCTTTAGCTCCTTGTACATCTCTCGCCATACTTCTACGCGGGCCTGTAGGCCCAGGGAAAGAGGGCCGACGTCGGTGTCTACCTCATATGAAAAACGCCGGCATATGCTTTCAACGAGCGCCAGCTTGGCTTTTTTCCATTTGTTCGGGTACATCTCTAAAACAGCATTGATTTCCTCGTCGGTAAGCGCTGCTGTTTCAGGTCCTCCTTCTACCATGGTGTCGCCAAGCTCAAAGCGCATCCTGTCTTTGCCTTTTCCCACTATCTTTGTTGGGTCATAGGTGTAGCTTCTATCTGCCATTATTCATCACCCTGACCTTTATCCTCCTCGGTACTGCCCTGCTCTTCCTCTCCGCCGGTCTCCATTTCGGCTACCCTTTCCAGTATTGCTGTCTTGACCGTTTTTCTGTAGTCAAGCGCATCAATCAGTATAAGGATTTCCTCTTTGTTGATTGTGCCCACTTCTTTGGCAGCCTCCTCTGCATTAAGCTGCAGGGTAGCTACGGCTTTTATTATGTCCTCTGGCTTCATTTCCAACTCAATTAGGCCGCCTTTTGCAGTGATAGGTATAATAATACTCCTTTGCTCTTTTTCGTCGTTTCTGGGCGATTCTGTGGCTTCTCCGGCAGTCTTTTGAAGCTCGGCTACCTTCGCTCTTAAAAATTTGTTTTCCTCCAGTAGCGAGTCAACGTTTATGGCCGGAACTATAAGCCCTTGTTTGATTAAGACCTTTTCGCGGCTTGGAAGAACGGCTTCAGCAGGAATAGCGTCGCCTTCGGAATAGGCGACGCCTCCAAGTACACACGCTTTTTTGCAAATGTAACCGTAACTGTTACCGCTCATCTGTGTCCCTCCTTCTCTTATACGCACTGGTCGAAGTAGATTGCCAAGTCGTCACATGTTTTCTTCATGTCAGTAGCCATTAAGCCTTCGATGAATTCCGCATGTGTGCCTTTTTCTCCTTCGTATTGATCCAGAGCGATGTACTGGCCATTTCCGAGCATATCCCATGTAAAGATATAGCCGGCGCTTGGCTCGTCAATTGAAGGATTGTCAGTTGCATAGCAGAGAAGTGCGCCGTCAGTTGCGCATACAAACTGCATGTCTTCCTGACCGATGCCGCCTGCGTTGTAGGTGCTTTCGAGAACCCTTACTTCCTCTATCTGAAGGATTGCAGCCAACGCTTGAGGTGTAACAATTGCAGGGTTGGCAGTGCTGCCGGTATATTTTACCCTTTCTACGATGTCAGGGTGGTTCTTTAATGCGTTGTATGCGTCAACGCCAAGAGCCAGCCTGTTTGGCTTTCTACGGCCGTTTTGCTTAACTTCTTTGATTCTGGCATCAAAGAAGTTTACAGGGTCGAAGTTGGCATCATTGAATTTCAGGAACTGGTTAGCGCCGGGATTAGCTGCTACGCCGGTCCATACGTTCTGCCATGCTGCAGCATTGAAAAAGTTCTGCGCAAATATAAGATCCAGGTGGAGCTTCAGCTGCTCTGTAACAAATCTTACTTTTGCTCTTCTCGGATCTGCTACGCCTGGTGCCTTTGCTCTTTGGTAATTCAAAGCGTCGATCTGGTCGATGCCCACGATTACCTGGTCCACTTCACACTTATATGTGTTGTCTGTCTGTCCCATCAGTGCAGGCTGAACCTTTCCGAATGCAGGTTTCCTCTGCACGTTGTCTCTCGCAAGGTCAGCCTTGCTGAATGTGTAGTAATAGCTGGAGCTTAGGCCTACAGGGCAAATTGGGAATATAGCGGGTGCTACAAAGTCTCCCTCCTCTTGGAAGTAGGCCATGCTCATGTTGGTCAGGTAGTTATTTGGCCTCCAGCCTTTTGCGATCTGTACCTGAATGTTAGATATGCTTGTTCCTTTCATTGACTGTTATCTCCTTTCATATTGTTTTAAGCCGGCACTTTGCCTGACTTTACGATTTGTACTTTGATCACCTGGCCGGCAGCTGCTGCAGCTTCGAGTGCGATTGCTGTCACATAATTTCCCACTGCAGCTGTTACGGCCGCTCCGTTGGCGTCAGAAGTGAGCTCTGCGCCTGCGGCTACGGCGCCTCCGGTTCTCCAGAGGCCGATGTCCTTAATCTGGACGGTTACGTCTTCGCCAGCTGCCACATTTTCCGGAGTGGTAGCAATCAAAAGGCCGAGTGCATTCTCGCCTGCACCGGCAAGAACAATGCCTCCGTTTGCGTCAAACTTGGCAGCAAGAAAAGCGCCATTTTCAATGGCTGCAGTTGCTTTCCCGGTGATTACCGGGCTATCATTAATTCCTGTGCTGATAAACATGTTCATTCCTCCTTATCTATTTTTCTCGTACTCATGTACGAGTTCGGGATGCAATTGGCATGCCTTGTCGATTGCTTGAGCTCTCGTCAAGTTAGGCATGGACTTTTGGATCTCGTCGGCGTGCTTTTCAATGGTCGCCCATGCGTCAACGGTGCCAGTGCCGCCTTTTTTGCCTATCTCGGAGAAAACTCCGGACTTCTCTACAGCCTCCACGCTGGCGTCAAGTACAGCAATCATCTGTTCATAGGCATTGCCGCCGGCTTTTTTTAAGCTCTTAAAGAGAGGTACCAGCTCCTCGGGCTTTTTGCCGATGATCTCATACTTCTTTGCAATCTCGGTTAGCTCTTTTTCCTCCGCCTGGTCTGCTGCCTTGCGAAGTCTTTCAAGCTCTGCCTTTACTGCAGGATGAAGTCCCTTGTAGATATCTTCCTCTTCTCCGGTGTTCTGGTTGTCTCCGGCCTGGCCTGCACTCTTGTTTACATCAGTTGCAGCAGGTACGGGATTTGGTTCATTTGCAGGCTCGTCCGGAATGCCGGCTTTCTTCTCGATTGCTTCGAGCGCTGCAAGCTCTTCAGGTGTCAGTTTGCTCTTATCGATTTTCATGTCCTCCATGTCTCCTTTCGATTTTTTTTGATTTGGTTTTTTACATCCATCCTCCACGGATGTGCCTTCCGGATCTGTATCCGGATCTTCCCCTTTGGCTATGATAGCCTCCAGCTTTTCCTTGGCTGCCTTGGCCATTTCAAGCCTTACGGGTGTGATGGGCTGCTCATTCTTAGCGATTTTGTTTGTGGTCTTTCCCTGCGCCCAGGTTGGGATAAGCTCTTTCACAGCCTCCGCGAACTCATTCAGGCTTTGTTCCATGAGCTCCGGTTTATCCTCTTCCGGCACATCGTCGTCGCAGATAATGGAACACAGGCTTTCCTCCAAAGCGTAGCAAACGTCCCATATTTCACTTGTTACTCTCCTGCGCTTCTGTTCGTCCATCTTTTCTCCGAATGTGGCGGCTTCATAGCCTTTGGCTATCTCGTCGATCGCTTCGCCTATGTGCTCGTCTTCAGCTATGCCCAGAGCCTTTGCGATCGCAGAGAAAAACTTCTTGACGGGGCTATCGCTTTTTTCACCTCCTTTCGCTGTAGATGGTTCGGATTTTGCTCCCGGAGCTCCGTCCTTGCTCTTAAACAGCAGGATATTTGCTTCGGGGTTTGCTCCGGCCTCTACAAAGTCTACTTTGGTGATTTTAAGGTCTTTCAGTTTTGATGCCATTTCTGCTTCTCTCCTCCTTTCCCGGCTAATTTATATAAAACAAAAAACGACGATTTCTCGCCGTCTCTTGATTTACCGATATTCTGTTACTTCTCTTCGGTGATTTCCTCCCGGATGGCCTCTCCTTCAATGCTGAACATCGGATATGTGCCATCCTTGACCTTTTCCCAGACGTCCGGGTCTAATACCTTGAAGCCTATCCACCAGCCTTCAGGCAGCGTCCCTTCCGGAATGTTCAGGAGCTTCATTTTTTCCTTGGTGAATACCATGCTTTCAATGAGCACGGCCACTCCTCCGCGCTCGTGCTGCTCTCCGCCTTCCCGGTAAAGCTCCACGAACTTGTATGCAGCCTGCTCCAGCTCTTCCGGGTCTATCATGTCCTCGTGGTAGTCCTCTATCTGTTGGCCGCCGGCTGTAACCGCTACATTGGCCCAGCCAAAGGCCAGCATTTTGTCGTCGTATGATTTCTGGATCTTGAAGCGACCTTTTATCACTCCTGATGTAGATTTCGCCGGTGTGGCCGGTTTCTGTTGGTCCTTCTTGATGCTCACCAGGTCGCTGAACTTGGCCATATTATCTACCTCCTTTCAAAGCAAAAAGACGAGGTCCTTTTCCCCGTCTTAAATCTTGAACTCCCTCCGATACCATTGGTGGAGGTCCTCTGTGGTTTTTAGCTTGGCCGCCAGCGTCTGTCCGCCTTCGACCAGCTTGTAATATTTGCGCTTAAACTCTCCAATTCCCAGCACCTTGAACTGCCATTCTCCTTGGGTTATCCCCGTTGATGTGAATGTAAAACCATTATCGGTCTCCTGGGTTACCTTTCCTGGCAGCTCGTGTCCTCTATTGGTATCAAAGAACCGGAGGGCCTCTTTGTGAATGTGAACATCCAGCGCGATCCCGGTGAAATCTCTTCCTCCCGGTGGTTTGAAAATATAAACAGCTCTTTGGTCCATCATATCGTAGATCCCACCTTTACAAAATCTTCTATCGGTATTCCGTTTACTGCAGTAATATTGGCCTTCTTAAACTTCTCCAGGAGCTCTGCTCGTAGGGAGTTGCTCTGGCACGATATTCCGATGAATGTTTCCTTCGCTATTCCGTTCCTGAACATGATTTCGTTTCCGTATCGGTAGCTCGTAGCCATTCGTTTAATGAATTCCACCGGTGACGGTCTACCAGACAAGGCTGATGGATCCGAACTCCCGTATGAGTCTCCTTCGAATGCGTACCAATCTGTTCTCTCCATAACCTTTGGATCTATGAGAATGCGGTACCTGTTCCCTCGGTAGCAGTCGTCAAACCTTGGGTTGTTTTTATTCTTGACGCCTATCCTGGTGAATACATTATCGCTGCCGCCGGTCCGGAAGTCTTCTACCGGACTTGCTCCTGTGCGCCTCAATCCTGCCCTGAAACGGTTGTTATTTGACATCAGGCCAGGGCTTTGGATGATCTTCACGATGTCGTCTCCGTCCGGAACTCCGGTCCAGACATATTTCAGGCCTGCCTTCTTGTATGTTTCCACGATGCCCTCTTCGACATAAGTTGAATAGCCTTCGAAGACTTTAACCAGCTTCATGTTATTTATACGCTTCGGGTCTATTCCTTCTTGCTTTAATATCATATCCAGTTTAATCGGTATTTGCTCTGGCGTCAAACCATCTAATTCCTGGATACGATGTGGAGCGTGTTGCCATACAAGCCGGCTCTTTTTGAGGATCGTTTCTGCCTCGCTGTCCGGTTTCAATAAAAGATCATCAAGCTCCAGCTTCTGCAGCATGTTTCTCATATTTGCAGCGTCCGCAGCTCCGTTTGAGGTTACCGGAGTTCTCAATCTGAAAAAAACACGCCATCCATTGTATCTCCTTGTCTGGCCATCGATATAAAGCTCGAATGTGGTTTCTCCGTCGGTTACCTTTATGGTCCGGATGGAAGCTCCGAGGTCCGCCTTGGAAGCAAAGAGCTTTTTGACATCGTCTGCAAGCTCAAATTCCAGCTCTCCTATTTCTCCTATTGGCTTCATTTTATCCCATGTCTTGGACCATGCTTCCCTGGTGAGTTTTCCGGATATTTCGTATACCTCATATTCGGTACCGCTTGCGTCGTCTAACAGGCGCATTCTCCTGGCCGTCAAATTGAGACCTTCAACGCTGCCCTTGTCGCTCCTGACTGGAACTCCCAGCCTTTTCTCCGGAATAATCGACGCGTCCTGGAACACATCATCTGCAGATATAATCTCTTTGGCCTTCTGTGCTGCCGGCGTCCTTGCTGCAGCTTTCCTTGCTGCCTCGTTGGCCAGCAGTCTGTTTCTTACCTGGGCGCTCATTTCCGGCGCTTTTGCCGGGTCCGATATGGCCGTTACCAGCTGGGTCTTATTCATGTTGTTGTAGTATGGGATCTGTTTTTGCTTGGCCAGTTGCTTAAGTTCTGCCATGTTCATCTTTTGCAGAGTGTCCGGGCTGTGCGTTATCGCTGTCAGTGGCTGCTTCATGTGTTCTACAGCCTCATCTGCCCAGATGAATGTCTGTTTCTTTCCGGTTCTCTCGGTGAGAAGGTCGCTATAAAACTGACGATATTCTTCTCTTAACCGGTTTTTTCTATCGACGATTATATCCAGCAGCTCTTCTGCTTCTTTGCCCTTGCCGTGAAGGGTTTCAGCATAGTTCCTGAATATTTCCCGATATTGTGTGTCCGGGATAGCCTCCATTCTCTTGATGTAGGCCAATGTGTCCTGCAGATCCAGGTCTATTTCTCCCTTTGCAAATCTCCGGAATAATGTATTATAAATCGGTTCTGTCTCTCCGTAGGTTGCGTTCGGGTGGTATGTGTAGCTCATCTGCTGGGCTCCTATTTCCTTGATATATCTGAAGGACTGTTCTTTGTCTAATCCTATGAGCCTTCCTGCGTCGTCCATGATAAAGTTGCCGCCATGACTATCAAAGTTCCCCAGCAGCCAGTCGGTTGCATGCTCTCTCTGCAGCTGTGCGGCTGTTCCTGGTGGCAGCTGGTCGCTGGTGTATTGCCAGTGCTTCAGGTCTATCTTGTCGCCTATGGTGTTTATTCGCTTCTGGAAAGCTCCAAACTTCCCGCCCAGCTCTCCTGTTCCTACCGGTACCGCTGTGTCCGGATCTATTATCGCCTGGACCTTATAACCGGCTTCCTGGACATATGCTCTGAAGGCTTCCGGTTTTCCGGATTTACTTTGTGCCGGTTTGAATAACCACTCCTGGCCGGTCTCGTCGATGTATGAATGCATTTCCCCGGTTCCTCCGAGGTTTGCCTTGCCTTTGTATTTCATGCCTGGTGGCATTTTCTCTGACGGTGGTATTACGGGCTTTGCCGGGTCCGGAGGTTCGGGCGTTGGTATCTGATCTTCCGGGCTCCAGTCCTGGATCACTTCCTGCTCCGGTACCGTCTTGTATTTCGGCGGTTCCTTCTCCACGTAAAGCAGCGCGCATCTGCAGCGTGGGTGAGCTGGCGGCGTTTGCTTCTGACCGCTGTATAACTGGTTGCCTTTGAAATCAAAATCTGCGCCCATCTCCAGTTCGACACCATCCAGGGCTCCACATATAGAACATACGAGTTCGTCGGCTGCCGTGCTCCAAACCTTCACCACCTTGCCTATAAGGTTCTGCTCCTGGGCTTGCTTTATTCCCTCGTCAGCTCCCTTGTTATAAGCGAATGCCATTTCTGTTGTTGCTATGGTGAAAGCTCTTTGCCTATGCTGCTTGGCCGCGTATTTCGCTGCTGCTTCCTGGGCTTTTTTCTGGGCCGTTGATTCCTTCATGCCTGGGTTGTTTTCCAGAAGAGTTTTCTTCACATGCTGATAATAGTTCAGGTTGGCCTTGGCCTGGACCTTATTTAGGCCAATTGTCGCCCGGATCGTTCTGGCCAGCTCATCTACGGTGAAGGCTCCGCTGTATGCATGCTGCAGCATGGCCGATATTGCTTCCTTCTGCTCTTCCGCTATTACGGTTACCCATTGGGCACCGTGTTCGTTGATCCATTTTAGGACACCCTGGCTCATGGGGTCAAAGAAATAATCCGGATGCGCTGCCATCAAGTCTGCATTTGCTGCCTGCATGGCCTCTATCCATAGGGGCTTCAGGTGCTCGTTTACAAAGTTTGCGTAGTCGTTTTGCCAGGCCTGGATGGTCTTCACGTCGATGTAGCCGTTGAGGATCGCCTCACGCAGCTCCTTGTATGTTATTGCCTGCTGCTGGTCGTTCCATAGCCTGGTGAGGAAATAAACCGGCTCCGGTTCCGTTGCGTCCAGGAATGCGTTTAATTTGTCGAGGACCTCTTGTGCTGCTTTGCTCTTCCTCTTTGCCTTGTGTATCGGGTGCAGGTGAATTGACTTCCGGATCCTGAACATCAATCATACCTCCCCAGTCGCTCCATGGCCTTCTTTACAGCTTCATCGTCCTCTAAATCTACCAGGTCGTCACTGTCTGCCTCTTTGCCAGGTTTAACATCGGAGTTCTGTTCTCTCGGCTGTTTCGTCTGCCTTGGTGCAGTTCCATAATCCAGTCTTTCTGGCAGGCCGGCCACTTCTCTCACATAGTCTTCCAGGTGGTCGTCTGGTACTAATATGCCGACGCCGGTCATGTCCTTGATGTAAGCAGCCAGAGCTTGAATGTCTGCGCTCTCGATATCTCCATGCTGCAGCGTTGGATAATCAGTAATACCGGCAAAGTGTTGAGCGTTTAAACTAATCAGCGCCGGGATTGCTTTGTTGTTGAAGGTTTCGCAGATGATGTCCAAGTATGCTCCGACGGCCATTGCAAACAGTTCCGTCTTGTCGCTGGATAATGCAAAGCTGCCCACCTTCTGGTGACCTAATAAAACGAAATCGGCCAGGACGGTCATTGCTATCCTGGTGTCGTATCGCTCGATGATTGCATTGGTATCAAACTGCCGGCGTCCTCCTGTGCTTAATAGCTCCAGCTTCCATCCGGACGGTAACGTCAGACCTTCGAGGCTGTCTCGTCTTATGTTCTGGACGATTCTGTCTGCAGCTACTCTGACAGCTACCATGTCCGGGTCGTCTTCATCCCAGATATTCATTCCTTCCGGAGCTGTCAATGTCGGAAAACCGGCCAGGTCTCTTTCGATACCGATTCCCTCTATCTCCTGGATCCTGCGCTTGAAGTACCAGCTGCGGTATGCGTTACGGAGTATGCTCTTTCCTTCAGGGCTGCCCTTCCTGCTCTTGGTCCTGAAGATCATCAGCTTTTCAATTGGTATCGTGATGAGCTCGTACCTTGGCGGTGGCATTTGAGTCATTCCGAGGAGATTATCCTCATCATCGTATACCCATTCCCAGAGGGTCTCCTGCGCTCTGATTGGCAGCTTGCGCCATCCTATGAGTCCGTCGCTGTATTTACTGTTTAGTCGTGGATCCTTGCTCTTGCCTGCGCGGCGTTTATACACGATTTCGTGTGCGCTCCATCCATATGTCAAGAATGAAAGGATTTCCGATATCGTGTCTGTCCAGGTATCTTGCATATCGTCCATACACTGATAGATGAACTCTGTAGCTTCCTCATCCTTGGTTGTGGATCCTCCTGGTTGAACCGTCCAGGACGCTTGTCTGATTAGCATTTCAATGGCATAGAGAATCGCTCCGATCACATCGTCGTTCTCGCTCATCTCCTTATAAACCTCGACGCCTTTTCTCCCCTGGAGATCCTTCAGGAACTCCTCATAGAAAAAGCCGCCGTATCTCTTCTGTCCCAGGCGGCCGATTTCCCTAAAATTATTATTAGCCATTTACTTTCTCACCTCCCTTTCCGCCTTATCCTGGCTACACAAACATGAAGCCTACTATCTGCACGTTGGTATTTCCTTTGAGCTTGAACTCCTCGTTGTATGCGTTCTTGTAGTAGTCTATCTTCGTGTGCAGCATGGCCGTGTTTGTGATAAGCTCGACGGCTCCGGTTGGCAGCTTGACAGCTACTATCAACATTTGAGCTGTAGGTCCTTTCTCTTCTGCTTCCTCAATGAAGCGTGCTATACTGTAATAGGTAATAGGTAAAAGGTAATAGGGTACCAGTAATAGGGTTCCAGCAGGGCCCTTATGGTGCTTTTATGGTGCTTGTCTCATGCTTGTATGGTGCATTATGGAAAGCCGCTTTATTACTGGGTTTGAATAATCGAAAGTATAAAAAAAGAAGAGCTCTGAACGTTTCGGTGATCTCATCGATTTTGAGACCACTTCTCCCTTTGTTGTGCTCTTCCCATGCTGGGTTAGTGTTAGTATCATTCTTGTACCATGCTTGCACAGTGCTTGTATAATGCTTTTTATTATCTTCGCCAGTAGCTGCTCTTTGTGAGGCCACTGGTCTTTGGTGGACCTGTCATTGACGGTTTATCCATGAGATATAATATTCCTTGTACCATGGCGTCTACGGTGTCCTTGTATGTTCCTTTCGGGAATATCAAAAGGTCATTGATCAGATCGTGTACCCATGGGTGGGTTGCTGGATCCGGGAACCAGATGTTTCCCGCTTCAAAGTAAGGCGTTACACTGATTGCACGCTCTTCCTTGCTGCCCTTCGGGTTAAACTCTACCATGCCCGGGATTTCTTTTTTCAGGTAGTCGACAATGGCCGGCCCGTTGGCCTTATTCTCTATAACCTTCGCCCTGGCCTTTGGCCATTTGCCGGTAAGGGTGCGAACTGCGGCCGCGCTCTCTGTGAATGTCATTTTGTCGTTTACCAGGTCATGAATGTAAATGTCCGATCCGCTTCTCCCCATGATTAAGCCGGCGCATTTGGCGCTGCCTTCACTCTTGGTGAACGGCATATCCCAGGTCTGAATAAGCATGTTCTGGTGAGGCGCGTTCTTGAAGAAGTTCCCCAACCATTCTCTCTTGAAGATAATACCTTCAGCTGGTGCCGGTGTCTGCTGGAACTGGCCGGCGTATTGAGCACTTCCCATAGACTTCTTAAGTCCTTCAAGGGCGTCTTTGTCAAACCTGGACGGGTTCAAAAGGTCGCCCCCTTCTCTGATGATCTCCCTTCCGCTTATAGGGAAGTGAACAATCGTTCTTTTTGGTGCCTCTGCAGGCAGGCATAAATGATGATATCCGAGGCTCTCTTCCAGAACGTAACCGGTCAGGTCGTTCTCATGCAGCCTCTGCATGATGATTATAATCGCGCCTTTTTTCGGGTCGTTCAGACGGGTTTGCAGGGTGTTCTTGAAGAAAGCTATTGACGCCTCTCTCTCTGTGGCACTGTTGGCCATGAGAGGGTTCTGTGGGTCGTCTACGATGATTACGTCTCCACCTTCACCGGTTATGCTACCGCCGACGCTCGTCGAGTACATCATTCCGTGGTGGTTATTCTTGAACTCGTTCTGCCTGTTCACGTCGTCTTTAAGAGTGAACTTGTCGCTCCAGTTGCCCTGGTACCACGGGCTGGTGATTATGTCCCTGCATAGGATGTTGTGCTTCCTGGATAAGCTGTCACTGTATGAAACCTTGATGAAGCGTTTTTCCGGTTTCTTAATCCATGACCAGGCTGGGTAGCACACGGTTGTCTGGATGGATTTCATGTGCCGTGGCGGGATGTTGATTATAAGCCTCAATATCTCGCTGTTATCCACCGCCTGGAGATACTCGCTTATTAAATCAATGTGCCAGTTCTCTACATACGGCGTGCCTGGTTCGATAACGTGCCACGCTTGTTTGATGAACTCTGAAAGGTTGCGCTCTGCTTTTTCTCTCATGATCGCTTCTCGCAGAGTTTCAACATCAAACATCGGACTCTGAATGTAGCTTTTCCAGTAGCTGTTCAAGCTCGGTTAGCTCCTCATCAGATAAACGAGAAAGGTCCAGGTTGTCTGGGTTCTTGACGGTGACCTCCCCTTGGTGAGCGACCTTTGCCTCTCCGCTTATCTGTCTATTTTCTGTGGATTCGCCGCGGCTCAATCTTTCGATTTTCACTCCGACATCGACCAGGCGCACGAGGTCGGCTGCGGTGATCTCCTCTTCCGGCATTGTTAGCAGTCTCTTAGCTGCCTTGGTGATCATCTGCGAGGCCAGCAGCGCATGGTTCTTTCGCATCTTGATGATCTCTGCCTCGTTCTGCTCTCTGGCCAGCTCATCCAGGTATGCGTCGTATGCAGCTGCTCTGCTTACCCAGTCGTTCTTGGTGCTTAACTTCTTTAAGTGGTCCAGAGAAAAACCTATCTCCTTGGCCAACTTCGGAAGGCTGCGCGTCCGGATCGGCCTATCTGCAGTATTCATGTCCCGGTATGCACAGAATTTCTGATATTCCCTGGGTGTTTCCCCTGGGATCCGTTCCCATGGATAGACACTCTCTTTGCGTTTTCCCATGTTGCTACCTCCTCTCCTGAATATTAAAAGGCAGGCCTTTATTGCGACCTGCCGTTATATGCTGAATATTTCATTTTTGGTGTGGTTACTTTGGTTCAAGGATCTATGCCTCCTCCGAGATACCATTGAGCTTATCGTTCTCTTGCTTCAGCTGCATGTATGTCAGCTCTTTGCCGTCTCGTAGGCAGGTCACTCCGATATTTCCTGTGAAACGTACATACCGGTTAATGATTGCATCGCAGTATCTTGGATCCAGTTCCACTGTGTTACATCGCCTGCCAGCCATTTCGGCGCCTATCAGCGTGCTGCCGCTGCCTCCGAAGAAGTCAAGCACCAGGTCTCCTGGCTTACTACTATTGTCTATCGCTCTAATTGCGAGCTCTACCGGCTTTTGTGTCGGGTGTTCGGTGCCGGTTTCCTTGGCTACCTCCCAGACGGTTGATATTTTGCTTTCCGGGTACAGACAGACGCTCTTGCCTTCGCTTAAGCGTATATACCTGATCTTCTTGCCCTTTGGTGGCTTGTCGTTAAGGAATACCTTACCTCCTGCTCCGTCGGTCAACACCACGCCTCCTGTGAGGACTGTCGCCATCTGGTTACTATCCCGGAGAACTACCTTCCAGGTGGTCCTTTGAGCTCTGTCTCCATAGAAGTGAGCGCTCTGGCCTGCCTTCTCCGCATAGAAGCACGGTTCATGCGCCCATTGGTAGTCTGCGTGCCCCAGGACCGGTGCATTCTTTACCCAGATGATGTACTGCTTCTCTATGAGGCCTGCAGCTGTCATGGCGTCCTCGAAGTCTCGCCTGGTGCTGCAGGCGTGCCAGATATAAAAAAGCTGCGTCCGGATCCGTGAACTCTACATAGTTCTTGAATGCCGGTATTAAAAGCTCGCCCATCAGGTCGTCGCCGGTGAGGTCGTCGTTCTTGATCATGTCGAACTTGCCGCTCTGGGTCTCGTAGCTCACGCCGTATGGTGGGTCCGTATTGACCATTTGAGCCTTTTCTCCGGCCATCAACTTTTCGATGGCCTCTCTGTCGGTTGCGCTGCCGCATATCAGCTTATGTGTTCCAAGGAACCAGATGTCTCCGGCCTTGGTCATTGGTATGTTCTTGCTCTCCGGTACATCGTCGGCCTTGTCGTCCACCGTGTCGTCTGCTCCTTCAAGAGCTGCTATGATGGCCGCCAGGTCTTCCTCTGTGTAACCGGTCAGCTCCACTGGTACCTCTCCGGTGTCCATATCGTTGATTAAATCGACCAGCATTCCTGTGTCAAGGGTTGAGAGTTCGGCCAGTCGGTTGTCTGCTATAAGATCCGCCCATTCCTCGGCCTCGCTTGCGTAGTCCTGGTAATCTACCGGGATGTATCCGCTCTTGATATGAAGCGCTGCCAGGCGTCGGCCGTGTCCTTTAACAATGAAGCCGCTCCTCTTTGAAATGGTGACCGCTGCTCTCCATCCGTTTGCTTTGATGATGTTCCCCAGCAGTTCGATTTGACTGTCGCTGTGCTGGTTCGGGTTCTTTGGGTTCGGGATTGCCTTCTCAATCGGTATTATGTCGTCATGAGCACAGAAAACCGGAACTCCATCCGGTGTTACTGCTCTTGGGGTTGCTTCGGTCGAGTAGTCAATCTCATGCTTGCATGGTGCTTTTATCAGTATAGTTTGAGGCCATCAACGCCAAATATCAGGGCTGAAAGGGGTTTTATTGCCGAGTTAATATTCTTATAAACTGTTCTTCTTTCTATGTTTTCTTCCTCGGCGATTTGCTCGGCTGTTTTCTTCTCGTCTTCGATGTAGGTCTTCACGATGATCCTATAACATCTCATCTCATCCTCTCTGCCTGATTGCTCGCAGGCTATTCTATAATACTTCAGCATTTCATCTATGTGCTGGAGTATGATGAAGGTCCTCTGTTGGCTCCTCTTTATGCTTTCGATATACAGGGTGTCGTCGAAGCTGTAATCGTCCAAACCGTCCAATATGTCTATTGCGCTCTCCTTTGCCTGCTTGGCGTTGAACACGGCGGCCTGGACATGTTTCTTGAGCATTCTGTAATTCTTAAGCAATAATCGGGTATTGCGCAGTCGTCGGTCGTACCTTCCTTTTCTCTGGGCCTTCTTTTCCTCGATTAAATAATCCATTGCTGCTTTGGTTCCTGCCTCTATCCCTCGCTGGATAGCTATTTCTAATACTCTTGTGCTTAAGCAGGCAAAATTCATGCCTGCTATGCCCATTGACTCCTTACTGTCCATCGCCATCCTTATCCCTCCTCTCTAAAACGGAAAATCGCCATCATCTTCTACTGGCGTGAAACCGTCCGTATAATAATCTCTGTCGTCTTCCTGGTATCCGCACGATACACTATATAGTTGTATTATAACATAAATATCCGTCCGTATAATAATCTCTGTCGTCTTCCTGGTATCCGCTCGCTGCCGCGCTGTTTTGTGGCTTACTGTCACAGAACTCTATTTCCTCTGCCCAGAACTCTGTAATTTTGCGCTTCTTGCCTTGGTCGTCCTCTATTAGCCTTGTCCTAACTGTGGCCACTACGAGGATCTTGCGCCCTTTGGTCAGGTATTTCGCTGCAAATTCGGCCTTGTGCCTCCATGCCACGATGGTTGGCCAGTCGGTGCCTCCTTCTCCGTCCTTTGGCTTGGGTCTGTCTACGGCAAGGTTGAAGGTGCAGACCGCTATCCCGCTGGTGGTGTATCGGAGCTCCGGATCAGCGCCCAGGCGCCCTGTGAATATTGCTTTGTTCATGCTATGCATCTCCTCTCTAAAATCTTGTTTATCGTTTCTTCCGGTATGTAAAGGGTTGGAATGTTCAGGCTCTTGGCCAGCTTTATTTCTCCTCTCATACCTTCCGTTGGTGTACCAAATACCCAGAGCTCGTCACATCTCTTCAGGATCTGCAGGCCCATTTCCATGCCGGCGGTTCTTTCCTCCGGGATCCTATCGTCCAGGTAGGATGAAAAATAAAGGTGTGGGGCGATTGGTATCGCTCCGGACTCTGCGGCTGCTTGGCAGTATGCTGCTGCCTTTTTGAGGTTACCTTCTATATCTCCTCTCATTGCGCTGGCGATGTAAACCACGCGGCCGTCATTAGGTCTGTATGGTAATTGTCTGTGGTTTGCACAGTGCCTGCCTGATGCTTTCTTGTAATAAGGGCATGTTCCCGGATATAATTCCTGGGTCTCTGCTCCAGTCATACAATTTCCACAAAACTCGATCAACATTGAATTATTCCTCCTTTCTTTTTTTAGCCTTTTCATGTGCGGTCTCCTCTCTTCGAAGTGGGCACCATGGCGGGCTGGTTCCTGCAGGTGATCGCATCGTTCCTGGTTGGCCAGATGCTGTGGCATATCGGGCATTCGTAGTAAGTCTCTATCTTCATGGCCATCCCTCCGTCAATTCTCGTAAGGGCAGCCGTCCGTCTGTTCCTGGGCTATTGGTATATTTAAATCCATAAAGATTTTGTATTTCTCACAGCTCTTGTGGTCGGGCCTCTTACAGCCTCTGCAATCGGTCAATGCGTAGCTGGCCATGTCGTATAGGTCGTCTATCTTAATGTTCACGGTGTCTGCTTCTCGGCCGAGCATTACGCTTGCTTTATCCACCACTCTTACCTCTGTGTTTTTCGCGGTTCTTATAAGCCTTTTGGCATAATCTGTATCAAGCCTCTTTACGATGCTGTCGCTGGTGTGGAGCAGGTGGGTGGCCGCCGTCTTGACTCTTTTTCTTTCCTCTTTGGTTAGGCAGCTGGTTTGCTCCAGCCATGTGTTTAAATAGTCCCAAAGGACCAGTATCATCACATGGTGTTCTCGGTCGATCCGGTTCATGTAATTCTTCATCGTATCCCTCCTCCAAACTTTTCATCAGCTTCGTTCCTTCGTGGCCGCAGTAGATGCAGGGTTCATTTGCTTTGTCTTGGCTTGCGGAGTATTGGTTTCCTTTGCATCTTGGGCATTTGTATCTGGTCATGTGGTTGGGTCTCCTCTCTTAAATCCATGTTTCAACGATCACCGGGTCGTCGTTTGGCATTCTATCCATGATCATCATCTCCGGTGGTTTAGCTTCCCTGATTTCCTCCAGGCTTTCGGCTATAGCCACCATGTTGGTTGGCTTGTCCACATCCCAGAGCCTTGCTACATACTTTCCTGGGTAATCTGAAGGACTGTTGTAGATGCATATCAGTGGAAGTCTCGATATTTTTATAAGGCTGTTCATATCAAATGACTTTACTACCTTGTCTTCCATTTGCATTGACCTCTCCCCCTGTCATATTGTCTATAATCTCAAGGTATGGGAGTCCTGATCTTCCTCCGGTCTTTATTTCCCAGTCCGGATGGAGCTGCTCTTCCGATACGCTGGCCATGCCTGGTGTGGTCCATGTCCATCCGTATGCCTTTACAGTCCTCCTCTCCTTACCCTTGTGCTGCTGCCAGCTCTCCAGCGCTGCTTTCCAGAATTCCCATGGTACTGCGTAAAATCTGCGAAGGTTGAAGCTCACCAGGACGAGTGCTATTGCGTTTGGATCCTTGAGCCAGTCGTCGAGGTAGTCCGCCTGGTGAGGCTCTACCCTGTTGAAAGCGATCCTTTTGTCCTCTGTGTGCTTTGCTTCAACGGCCACCGGTATGCCTTTGTACCTTCCCAGATAGTCTACGCAGCTCTTATGTTCAACCTTTGCGCTGCAAACCTGCCCTTTTGCATTCCGGAGTGGTATAAACTCCGTCGGTACCTTATGTACGCACGCTATGCCGTCTGCCTGGTACCTTTGGTGTACGAACTTTAGAAAATCCTCAAATGGTTGTCCTCTGTTAGCGTGGCTTCTGCTCATTCTGTCACCTCCCCGGAAAACAGGCCGCCCTTGATGGCGTTCTCCAGCTCCCTGTTAAGCTGTAGAATAGTTCCTTTGCCGATCCTGTTGCCGCTGCCGGTTTTCTCGGTTAAGTAATCGATGAACTTCATTACATGGTCGACCGCGTCTTCAGGCTTTGCCTCCAGCATAGGCGGCAGCTTCTCTTTAGGGGTCTCTATTCCGTACTCATTAAGGTGTTTGATTGTCTTCAGGGCAAGCTCGCCGTTTCTTATGATCGTTTCTGCTATTGCAGTTACTGCTTGGCTCCTCATGATCTCTTTTTGCACTTGCTCTTCTGTCAAATCATCATCCATAAGCCTTTCGATGGTCTCAAAAAGGTAATTATTTAAGTCCGTTAATGTATTTTTCATGACTGCGCTCCTCCTTCATCATCTTGGTCTCCAGCTTTCCCAGTTCATTTCAATGCCTACGCACATTTCCTTCAGTCTGTCCAGGGTCTTTTCTGCGTTCCTGCTGTCCATTGGCCGGCCGTTCGGTCCTATCGGTGTCATTCTCCTTATCAGCTCGTCGCCGGCGTAGTTAGTCGTCACTATGGTCGGCATGTAGGCTTCGTACCTGGCGTTGATTATTGCGAATATCTTCGTGGATCCCCATTCGCTTGGCTGTTCGCTGCCTATGTCGTCTATGACCAGCAGGGGTACCTCTTCGTATATTTTCATGATTTCCGCCTCTGTGGCCTCGTCGCTGCGGTCAAATGTCTGTTTTATCCTGGCCAGAAGGTCTATCATCGTCATGCAAATGACCGGTATTCCTTCTCTGATCAGCTGGTTCGATATTGCTGTGGCCAGGTGGGTTTTTCCTGTGCTTTCAGTTTCCTTTTGATAATTTTTTTGTCTTTGTTCATGTGCTTTGTTATCGTGTTTCTTGTAACTCCTAGTATTTTAGCTATTTCTTTTTGTTCTAACCCTTTCAACCAAAGTTGCCATATTTTTTTGTGTCTATCGTTCAAGTTGTCAATCATGGACCAT
>JAALLQ010000306.1_pt1 | contig 17885 bp, 15 predicted proteins | sample 7245921 | NCBI WGS metagenome assembly JAALLQ01 (sample SAMN13049200, study PRJNA578106) | oil field metagenome | isolation source: filtered produced water from oil reservoir B7 | place: USA:offshore Texas | collected 2016 | reverse complement strand
AAGAAAGGATAGAAAGGATGGACCAAGGGATAGAAAACATGACGGCAAGTGCAGAAGAACAAAGTGCAAGTGCGCAAGAGATGAGCACAGCGATGGACAGGGTAGCGAAAGCGGTAACACAGATAAGTGAACAACTAGAAAGATCAAGAAGTGTAATAGACGAACAAGTAAACCAAGCTGTAGGAATAAACGAAGAAGCGAAAGAGTTGAGTGAGTTAGCCACAGAGTTAAAAGGATTGGTTGAAAGTTTTAAAATATAGATACAAAAAGGTTGGACGATATTTTTCATTTGAAGATGTCATACATTTTTTGCGATGGAGGTTAGAAAAATGTCTTTTTTAGACGAAAATTATTTACTACAAAACAACACTTCGAAGATGTTGTATAATTCAATTAAAGAGTTCCCAATCCTAGATGCTCACAATCACGGGGATGTGAAGGAGATCGTTGAGGACAATGGTTGGGATGACATCTGGCAAATCGAAGGCGAGAAAGATCATTATGTTTGGGAATTAATGAGAAAAAGAGGAGCCCCCGAAGAAAAAATAACCGGAAATGCTTCAAATAAGGAAAAGTGGATGGCATTGGCTGAAGTTTTCCCTGGGTTCGTTGGCAATCCTACCTATGAATGGATACACCTCGATTTAAAAAGAAGGTTTAAAATAGAGGACACCATTTCAAAGTATACTGCTGAAAAGATATGGCAAGATACTTCTTTATTACTAAAAAGTGAAAGTATGAAACCTCAACGATTATTAAAAGAAATGAACGTAGAAATAATGTGTACAACAAATGATCCAACAGAGGATCTCTCATACCATGAAAAAGCTAAAGATATTGAGGGAATAAAGATTCTTCCTACTTGGAGACCCGACAAAGCTATGAACATTGAAAAAGAAAATTGGAAAGATTTTGTAGAAAAGCTAGGAGAAATAACAAAAGAAAATGTTGAACGCTTTGAAGGGTTCTTAAATGCTCTTTACAAGACTCACAAAAAATTTGAAGAACTTGGTGGAGTGTCGAGCGATCATGGGATATTTGAACCCGTTTCATACCCAGTTGAAAAAGAAAGGGTACAAGAAGTATATGAAAAAGCACTTTCAAAAAAAGAGTTAACTAAACAAGAAATTTCAGACTTTAAATCCTTCATGTTTTATGAATTTGGCAAGATGAACGCTGAGAGTAATTGGGTTATGCAATTACATATTGGTGCTGTGCGAGATTATAGAGACAAGTTATATAATACTTTAGGGCCAGACACCGGAGGGGATATTTCAACCAGCAACGTTGACTTGGCAAATGGGTTAAGATACTTTTTAAACCGATTTGATGAAAAATTAAAAGTTGTTTTGTACTGTTTGGATCCATCGCTATTTCCAACCGTTGCCTCAATAGCAAGGGCTTTCCCAAACGTTAGCCTTGGAGCACCTTGGTGGTTCAACGACAGCCCTTTTGGAATGGAGATGTATTTGAAATATATAGGAACTGTAGATCTTCTTAGCGACTTAGCTGGCTGGGTAACAGATTCAAGAAAGTTAATCTCCTATGGTTCACGAACAGAGATGTTCAGAAGAGAGTTATCTAACGTCGTTGGTGAAATGGTAGAAAAAGGTCAAATGCCTATCGGGGAAGCATTTGATTTGGTGAGAGATATTAGTTATTTCAGACCAAAAAGGTTGTTCTTTGAAAAAATTTAGACTAAAATTATTGAACTCGGAGGTACTATTCGATGAAAAAAGCATCCTTATCTTCTTTAAAAGAAAACAACGCCGCACTTATTTTTCAATCATTAAGGATCAAGGGCCCTATGACAAGAGCCGAAATCGCAAGAGAAACACGCCTCATGCCTTCAACTGTGAGTTATATAACGAACCTTTTAATTCATAAAAAGGTATTGAAAGAAGTTGGAAGTGAAGATGTTTCTCGTGTTGGGAAAAAGGGTATTTTGCTTGATATAAACTACGATGATTTCTTGTTTATTGGATATGACGTGGGTTCTGCATATTCAAGGGTTATTGTCTCAAACGGGAAGGGCGATATCTTATACTCTAAAAGATTCGTCTCAGAGAAAAACGACAAATTGTTGAAGCAGATTTATGAAAACATTAAAATGGTTAAAAACAAATTCAACATAATCGGCATAGGGATGGCTTTTCCTGGTTATATAGATCCAGAAAATGGAGTGGTTATAAGATCGCACAATATTGATATATCGAACTTTGAGGTTAAAAAGGTGATGAAAAAAGAGTTCAATTTACCAGCTTACGTGGACCATAACACAATAATGATGGCACGAAGCTTAATTTCTAACAATTCCCACAAAGAGAAAGATTTTTGTATAATCAACATGGGTCCTGGTATAGGAGTAGGGATAGTAAGTAACGGAAGGATATTGAGGGGATATAAGAACGCTGCGGGAGAGTTAGGTCATGTTACCGTTAACCCCGAAGGAAGAAAGTGTAACTGCGGTAAAAATGGTTGTTTGGAAACAGAAAGTTCCAGTAAGGCGATTGTTAGAAATTACGAAGAAATATCCGGGAAAAAATTAGAGTGTGAAGGAAGTTGCGAATCTAAATTAGTATATGAATTAGCCAAAAAAGGTGATGAATCTGCTATAAAAGCCTTTGAAAGAGCAGGAAAATATTTAGGAATTGGCATTGCTACTTTAGTCAATATTTTAAATCCAGAAAAGGTCTATATAGCAGGTGGGGTGACAAACGGATGGGAATTTCTCAAAGACTCTACTGAACAAAGTTACAACCAGCATATATTTTACGCAAACAAAGACGTAAACGTTGAAGTTTCTTCTATAGGGGAATACATAACAGCTTGTGGAGCTGCAACTTATGCTTTTGAAAAATATGTAAGAGAAGAAATAATACCATGAGGAGGAAAATATAAATGTTTACAATTTTACCAAAGAAAGGGATCTCTTTGGGTCTTGGAGATAGAATAGGGATTGCAACCCAGGGCCATATAAAAGTTGCAAAAAAATATAACTTCTTTCCTGTTTTCGCACAACAAAGCATTAGGGAGTTAAACTTTACAGGAAGAACGTTCATTGATGTAAGAAAAGATGCACTAAACGCACTTGTTGAAGAAAATTATGTTGGAAACAGTGGATTTGATGGGGATCATTTGAAAAGCGATGAGGAGATTCAATATGCTTTAGATTCGGGAATTACAATGTTGACTTTGGATTGTTCAGAACATATGAATAAAGATTCTTCTATAAAAGAACGCATATTTGAACAATTTTATAACAAAAGCTTTTTTGTAAACGATATGCCCATAGAATATTCAGATAAAAACGAGTTAAATAAGATTGTTTCAATTTATGCCAACGTTATCGAAAGAGTTATAAATGTATGGAACAAATTTCCAAAGGTAAATAAAAAAGAGGTAACTTTTGAAGTCTCAGTTGACGAGACAGATGTTCCAACAGACGAAAAAACACATTTTTTGATTTCAAAATATATCTACGATGAAGGGGTAAAAATAGACACACTAGCCCCGCGCTTCCCTGGGGAGTTTCAAAAAGGTATTGACTATATAGGAAATATACAAGAGTTTAAAAAGTCTCTTATCAAACAAGACAAAATAGCCAAATACTTTGGATATAGGCTTTCCATTCATTCTGGTAGCGATAAATTCTCTATTTATCCCATAATAGGTGAAGTTACTCAAGGGAATTACCACCTAAAAACATCTGGAACCAGCTATCTCGAAGCTATTAAAGTTATAGCTCAAAAAGATCCTGAATTTTTCAAAAAAATCTGGCAAACATGCCTTGATAAAAGAGAAGAAATGGATAAATACTACCATCTTTCCTGTGACCCATTTTCTGTTCCAAAAGATCTATCCCCAACAGAGTACCTAAAAAATCCAGATGCAAGACAAACACTGCACGTTTCATACATGTTTGTTTTGAACCCTCAATATGATTTCAGAGAAAAGTTTTTTGAGATACTAACAAAATATCAAAATGAATACCATCAAAACGTTGCGAACCATATAGAAAAACATGTGAAAGAACTTAAAATTGAAGAAACAAAATAAAAACAGAAAAACTAAGAAAACAGGAGCATTTATTAGCTAATCGTAAATAATCGCTAATAAATGCTTCTAATCGGTTAAAATCGGATTTGACAAGTAGGTGTTATTTTCTTATAATTTTTTTGGTTTAAAAATAAGAAAGATACTTTCATATTATGAAATAATAAGAAAGAAGGAGAAAATATGTTTGAAGGAATATTTACATCTTTAATTACGCCTTTCAACAACGAAAATAAAGTTGATTTATTCAGATTAGAAACCTTATTGGATTTCTTAAAAGAAAAAGTACATGGTTTTTTTATTCTGGGGACTTATGGTTCAACAGCCTTGTTAAACAAAGAAGAAAAAAAACAAATTATCGATAAAGTAGCAGAAAGCAAATTGAACAAACCGGTAATTGTCCATGTGGGATCAAGTAATCCTAATACATCTTTAGAACTTGCAAAATACGCCCAAAGTAAGGGAGTAGATGCCGTTGCTTTTGTTCCTCCGTATTTTTATAGTTACCAAGAAGATGAAATTATTTCATACTTTCAAAAAATAGTAAAAGAAATTACTATTCCAGTTTTTGTATATCTCAATCCCCCTAGAGTTGGATATAATCTTTCTGTATCTTGTGTGGAACAATTGGCTAGAATTGGAGTGTACGGTGTTAAAGATACTACCAATAATTTAAATTATTTTTATGATTTATGTTCTACTGTTGATTTGGAGAAATTTAATTATCTAAATGGTTCAGAATTGTATCTAAATCCGACAATGCTTCATGGAGGAAAAGGTGCAATTTCTGCTATGTCTAATGCCTTTCCAAAGTATGTTGTCGATGTTTATAATGCTCTAAAAAATGGAAATATGAAAGATTACAAAGAAAAAATGCGTTATTTATTTGCTTACAGAAAAATAAGAAAATTGGGACAGGGCATTCCAATAATTCATGCAATTTTGAATTTAAATGGCATTAATGTGGGATACCCAAGGTTTCCATTCAAATATGACGAAAATTTTCTTAAGAAAGTAAAAGGTGCTTTGGAAGAGCAAAAAATATTGAAGAGCTAAAGAGTAAATAATTTAATTAATAGATCTACCAAAAATTATATAACTATTCAAAACTTAGACGCTTTGGAAATAAAATGATATTGAAAAATAAGGTTTTGATTTTAAAAGAGTTACAGCTGGTGTGCCAGGCTAAGAAAAACTAAAAGATGCTTTTAGAGTCTCAAGAGACACTAAAACTATTTATAACCAGGGGGTTATATTCAATATGATTGATTTGGTAACTTTGGGAGAAACAATGGTCTTATTTGTACCTGTAGAAACCGGGCCTATTAAGTATGTTTATCAATTCAACAAACAAATTGGTGGGGCAGAATCGAACGTTGCGATTGGACTTTCAAGATTAGGAGTTAAAACCGGTTGGATAAGTAAATTAGGCAAAGATGGGTTTGGAGATTATATTGAGTCATTTATTAGAGGTGAAGGAGTAGATGTTTCTCAAGTTAAAAGAGATGAGCACCACCCCACGGGGGTTTTTTTTAAAGAACGGAGAGAATTAGGAGAAAGCAAAGTATATTATTATAGAAAGGGATCTGCTGCAAGTTTTATAAATGAAAATGATTTAGATGAGAATTACATCTCTCAAGCAAAGTATTTACATTTGACTGGAATTACATCTGGATTAAGTAAATCTTGTTGTGAGGCCGTGTATAAAGCTATAGAAATAGCAAAAAAACATAATCTAAAAATCATCTTTGATCCTAACGTAAGATTGAAGGTTTGGAATAATAAAGACAAAATGATAAATATTTTGTTGGATTTGATTAAAAAATCGGACATAGTACTTCCTGGTCTAAGTGAGGCAAAAATATTAATTAATGACGATGATAAAGATAAAATTTTAGATAAATTTTTAAATTTAGGACCGGAAATTGTGGTTTTAAAAATTGGAGAAAAAGGTGCCTATTTGGGAACAAGGGATAAAAGAGTTCTAGTTTCAGGATTCCCAGTACCAAAAATAATAGATCCGATAGGTGCAGGGGATGCCTTTGCTGCAGGATTTATAACCGGTGTTACAAAAGGTTATGAATTAGAAGAATCTGTAAAATTAGGAAATGCTTGTGGGGCATTTGCTTTAACGGTTAAAGGAGATGTAGAAAGCTTACCAAGCTGGGATGAATTAAAAGAATTTGTTGGAAATAGACCAGAGTTAAATAGATAACTTTCTTAATAAATAAAAGGTGGGGATAAATATGGCGAAAATAGTTAATTATGATGTCTTTTTTGTACAGCCAAGATGGCTGTTTTTAAAACTTGAAACTGATGATGGGTTAATTGGATGGGGAGAACCAATTGTAGAAGGCAGAGCAAAAACGGTAGCCCAAGCAGTTAAAGAATTAATGGAAAAATATGTATTGAAGTATGAAAATATTGATAATATCGAAGACATTTGGTACTATTATTACTCATTTCATAAATAAGTAAAAGTAACGATTAACTAAAGTTAAAGTAAGTGAAAAGAAAAAAGAACTAGAATATTGGAGAATTATCCACTCAAACTAAAAGAAATCAAACTACACTTGAGAGAAGTTAGTATATAATGACTATTATATGATCTTTTTGCAAGATAATAAAGATGTGGTATCAAATAAATTATACAGTGAGGAGGTAAAAGTATAATATTGAAGGTATTAAAACTTAGTTACAATGCGTTTTTTAGAGTTTCTAAAGTGTCTAAATCAACTTAATTTGAGGAGGTGTCAGTATGAAGAAGTTTTTGGTTATATTCTTAGTGTTAACTATTGTTGTTAGCATTTTTTCTCTGGATTACCCTCGTAAAACTGTTTCCATTATTTGCCCATGGGAAGCTGGTGGAGGAACAGATAGACTGGCAAGATTTTTAGCTGATGAATTATCTAAAGAGTTTGGAGTACCTTTTGTTGTTGTGAACAGACCCGGCGGCAATGGTGCAGTTGGTCATGCTGCTGGAGCATATGCAAATCCTGACGGGTACACCCTAACTTTGGTAACCCTGGAAATAGCTAGTATGCATTGGTTAGGTCTTACCCCTTTAACTTACGAGGATTTCGACTATATAGCTCAAGTTAATTTTGATCCAGCGGGTTTGATTGTTAAAGGGGACTCAGAATGGAATAGCACGGTGGAATTATTGGTTGATGTAGCTATGAATCCAGGAAAGTATCTGTTTTCAGGTTCGGGTGCAGGATCAGTTTGGGACCTTGCCAGGATTGGAATGTTTAATGCTGTTGGAATACCTCCTGATTACACAGTTTGGGTACCAACTACAGGAGCTGCTCCTGCTGTTGTAGAATTGCTAGGTGGTCATGTGGATGCTATCACTTGCAGTATTCCTGAGGTCTGGCCACAGATTGCATCTGGTGACCTTAAAGCTTTAGCAATTATGGCAGATGAAAGAGATCCGAGGTTCTCAAATATTCCAACATTAAAAGAGATAGGAATTGATTGGTCGGCAGGAACATGGCGTGGAATTGCTGTACCTAAGGGGACACCACAAGAGATAAAAGATTTGCTAGAAGAAAAAATTATAAAAATAGCTCATTCTCAAGCTTTTAAAGATTTCATGGATAAAAATGGTTTTGGTATCAAAATTCGTGGTTCTCAGGAATTTACAGAGTATGTTGCTGAGCAAGACAAAGTTTGGAGAGAAGTACTCGAAATTGGAGGATATTTGCCAGAATAGTCTCTTTTCTCCTCGACACTTACTTATTTGTCGAGGAGATTATTTAGAATACTTGTCAATTTTAGAGAGGTGCTAAAAGATGAACTATAAAAATATTGTATATGGTAGCATCTTAATATTATTATCAATTATTGTTATTTTAATAAGTTTAGAATTCCCTAGTTATGCAGTAAGGGGGCAAGAATTGCCCGGTCCAAGTTTTTTCCCTCAATTAATAAGTATTTTTCTTATATTAATAGGAATTTACGAAATAATCGTAGGAATTCTTCAGACTTTTAAATTAAAAAAGTTAAAGGATGAAGGTCTAAAAAAAGAAGAAGAGGTTAGAAAAACTGTAGTTACAAAGAAAGGATTATTTAATATAACTGTTGTCATTGCTGGAATAATTTTATTTGTACCATTTATTAATCTAGTTGGGTTTAAATTAGGACTCCTTATTTTTTCAACTATTTTGATGACTACCTTTGGTGTACGTTTATTAAGGGCACTGATTTATTCTGCTATCGTGACTGTAATTATTATCTTGATCTTTGATTACCTTTTCAAAATACCTTTTCCAGAAGGGATACTTTTTTCATTTTAAAACAGGAGTGATTTGAATGGAAAATGTTTTGGCTGTATTTCAACCCGACGTCCTATTTCCAATGTTGATTGCTATGTTTTTTGGCATCTTTGTGGGAGGTATTCCCGGCCTCACTGCAACAATGGCGGTAGCTTTAATAATTCCTATAACTTATTACATGAGCCCTTTAGCAGCGTTGGCAATGGTTGTGGGAGTTACCTTCACGTCTATATTTGCAGGTGATATTCCAGCTACTTACTTAAGAATACCAGGCACTCCTTCATCAGGAGCTGCTGTTTTAGATGGATATGAGATGACTAAAAAAGGGAAAGGCAGCTTAGCCTTATCACTTGATTTGTTTTGTTCAGCCATAGGAGGACTTATTGGTGTTTTGATTTTAATAACAGTTTCTTCACCTCTAGCCAAGTTTGCTCTTCAATTTACTAACTATGAATACTTTTGGTTGGGAATTTTTGGTTTAAGCATGAGCGCTGTACTCACTTCAGGAAATGTAATAAAGGGCTTATCATCAGCTTTATTAGGCCTATTGATTTCAACTATTGGCATAGACATTACAACTGGTTATCCAAGATTCACTTTTGGAAATGTTGAATTGATGGGGGGGATTGAATTTATACCTGCGATGATTGGACTATTTGGGATTTCAGAGGTTTTAAAAAATATTGAACGAGGAAGTTCAGGTTTAGGTACCCCAACTATAAAAGAAAAGATGAATGTACCTATCCTTGATGCTTTAAAGATAATTATAAAAAAACCATTTATTATAATGAGATCAGCAATAATTGGTACTTTTATAGGTGCACTACCCGGTGCCGGAGCTGATATCGGAGCGTGGGTTGCGTATGGCACAGAAAAGAGAACTTCAAAAAAATCAAAAGAGTTTGGAACGGGTATTGTCGATGGAGTAATAGCTCCTACATCCGCAAATAATGCAGCATTAGGAGGGACATGGATTCCTGCATTGGTATTTGGCATTCCGGGAGATAGTATAACAGCTATTGTACTTGGTGCATTCCTCATGTTTGGAATACAACCCGGGCCTCTTATATTTGAACAAAGTGGAGATATTGTAACTGGTTTATTTACATTAGCAATAATTGCCAACATTTTCTTGATATTTGTTGGTTATCTAGGAATTAGAGTTTACTCACAGATCCTAAAAATGAATACTTCAATTGTTATGGCAATTGTAGTAATTTTCTCCATGATTGGATCTTATGCTATAAGAAATAGTTTTTTCGATATATACATGATGCTGCTTTTTGGAGTCATAGGTTATCTGTTTGAAAAGACAAATGTCCCAACTCCGCCGATGATACTTGGCCTTATCCTAGGTCCAATGATAGAAGATAATCTAAGAGTTGGCTTAACAAAAACAGGTGGGGATATGACACTCTTTTTCACAAGACCTATTTCTTTAGTTTTCGTAATTCTTATTGCATTGACTTTTTTAGGTGGACCAATTTTAAAACTAATTGGAAAAATCTTTGGAGGCAGTAAAAACAAATGAAACCCTTTATCGTTAAGAACATTTTTGAAAAAGATAACAAGAAACCTTATGAAATACCCATTTCAAGGAACAGTTTTGGGAAATTTGTCCAATTGACAAATATAGAAACAGAAGCTGAAAAACATAAAAAGTGGACTGATGTGTATATAGTCCTTGATGGTGAAGCCGATTTAATCATTGGAGAGGACTTATTGAATTCAAAAGAGATCGAAGATGGTGAGTTTAGGGGTGGAGAAATTACTAAACCAATAATAGCAAAGTTGAGAAAAGGGTCTATCGCTATTATACCTCATAATTTTCCTCATAAGCTAAAAACATATGATGTTTTTGCTCAGTTAGTTATCAAAATAAAAGATAATTAAGGTGCTTGTCAAATAAATATAGTATAATATTTGGACAAAAGAGATGAAAGTAGGTGAAAAATCTATTCAAACTATCAGAAAAGTTATGGAGGTATTAGATTATATAGTCTATTCACCAAAACCAGTTAATGTAACAGAAATTGCAAGAGAGTTTGATATGTCTATATCTAATGCTTATAAGTACTTAGACGATTTGTACAAAGGAGGCTTGTTGTCAAAAAATAGCGATAAGTCATATTTCCCGAGTTTTAAACTTGTGGAGTATGGAAGTATTATCTTAAAAAAAATAAATCTTAGAGAGATTGCACATCCACACCTAGTTGATTTAATGGTGAAAACAGGCCAAACAGTTCATTTGACAATTAAAGAAGGATATGAAGGAATATATATAGAAAAGATAGAAGGTCCTAATTCTTTACCAATGATGTCAAGGATTGGAATGAAGATGAACCTTTATGCAACAGGATTTGGAAAAGCCATTTTGGCGCATTTACCTGAAAAAGAAATAGAAGAATATCTGGAAAATGTGGAGTTGAAAAAAAGGGGTAAAAACACGATTACTGATCCCAACAAATTGAAAAATGAACTTAAAAAAATAAGAGAAAGAGGATACTCAATAGATAATGAAGAAAATGAAACAGGAATCTTTTGTATAGGAGCTCCTATATTTAACTTCGATAAAAAAGTGATAGCAGGTGTAAGCATTTCGATGAGTGCCGCTCATGCAGAAGAAGAGAAAGTCAAAGAATACATTCGTTATGTCATGGAATGTGCCAAAAATATTTCAGAGTTGTTGGGTCATAAAGGTTAAGTTTTTTAGGGTATTTCTCTAAATGGTTCAACGATAAGGGTTTCATAATTTTTATACAACCACATTCCTGGTTTTGCCCCTTTTGGTTTCCATACGTTTTTCCTTTGAGTGTAATCAACCGCCACATTGGAAGACATTTTTGCCTTAGAAAATGTTGCAGCAATTCTTGCTGCGTAATCTATTACTTTTTCTGGTATTTCTTTACCAGAAGATTTTATTATTGTATGAGAACCTGGGATCTCATGTGTATGAAGCCATATATCAGCCTGTGCGGCTGATCTTGTTAATTCGTCATTTTGTTTGTTATTTTTCCCAACTAGTATTTCAAACCCTTTGTAATTAAATTTTCTAAAGGTTGTTTTTACTTTTCTTTCTCTTTTAGATTTTTTGTTTTCACTTATCAGCCCTATATCCTTCATTTCTTCTTTTATCTCTAGTAAGGTTTCAATTTCTTCTGCGGAAGAGATTGTTTCAAATAACTGATTAAAATATTCGAGTTCGTTATTCACTTTTTTTATTCTTTTTTTAGCATGTTCGACTTTTGACTTTGTCCTTTTTATTTTTTTATACAGCTTTTCCAGGTTTTGCGTTGGAGATAAAAGTGGATCTATCTCTATTGTGACTTCCTCACCGGTATTCCAATCGGTTACTGTAAAGTATCTTTCACCTTTTTTTATTTTGTAGAGATAAGTTTGAAGAAGCTCTCCCTTTTTTTCCAAATCTTTTAGATTTTTTTCTTCATTTAAATCTTGTAATACTTGTTCTTTTGTCTTTTCTAGTCGGTCGATTTCACTTTTCACCCTTTTTTCCAAATCCCTTTTTATTTCCAATAATCGTGATTGATTAGCCTTTTCTTGAAAGACTTTGAGCAATGCCTCTGATGGTTTTAATTCCTCGTATTCAAAATTATTGGGAGTAATAGCGGAGAAGTCATATGTGTTTGCCTCATTGAAGTAATAAAGATGAGGCTTTTTGAGGTCTTGTACAGCTCTTTGGATACCTATTTCTTTCAAAAACTCTTTTGATTTTTTAGAAAATCCCATCAATCTATCATAATCAATATTTTCTTCGTTTTCTATGTTTTCTCTCAATATATTTGTTTGAGAATCATCGTAGTAAGGTATGTATTTAACACCTGGAATTATGGGTCTAAATTCGTCATAAATCCTTTTTAAAGATTCTTCTACTTTATTATCTTCGTTAACGAGTATTACATTGGAATTTCTTCCCATTAATTCGAAAAATAGCTTATATTGACGCAGAGTGGAGGTTTCTTGATCATAGCTTTCAATTTCAAAGTAACCTATCCTATCTAAACCTAATTGTTCAACATTTATCACTCTTCCGTTTCTTATTTTTTTTCTTAAAAACTGTGCAAAGTTTGCTGGTTGTATGGGTACGTTTGGTTTTTGAGAAAGTAAAATTACATAGGAAGGGCTTTTCAACGAAAGAAGCACAAAACTTTGAGAGAGCTGAATTAACACTTGGGATTTGATAGGTTGATAAATATTTTTAATTCTATCCCCCACAATGTTATCTTTTATTTCTTTTAATACTTTATGTAATACCAAACCATCAAAAGGCAAATAAAACACCTCGTTTATATTTAAAATATAGCGCCCCTTCGCCCCGCAGCCCACCCATAAGCATTAAGAACACAAAAGAGGCAAAACAATCTAAGCCTCTTTTGTGTTTTGTAAAAATCTATGAAATTAAAATTCTACGCTGCCGAACCTTTCTTTCCTTTATCCATAAAACCAACTATCAAAGCAATAATACCAACGATAATGTCTATCCACGCATGCCAATTTGGCATGGTTGCAACACTAAAACCAGCAATAGCCATTATTACAAGGTAAATCCCAACAACTATCAACCATGGTTTAGACATACTACCCCCTCCTTATACACTCAACTTTACACAAAATTAGCCGATAATTTCAAAGGAAACATAATGATAAAAATATAAGTTGAACAAATTTATCGGCTTAAACCCTAGTAAAATGATAAGATATATATGTTACCGATATAATAACATTAGAATAATTTTAGTTTAACAACGAAAATCATTATACTTTTAAGGTTCTCTAATTTGTGATATAATATTAAAAGTCAGAATAAATAATAAAATTTACACGCATTATACTTAGGAGGTTCACTTGTGATAAACAACAATAAAGCTCGATTCTTGTTATTACTATTTATCTTGTCTGGGATTTATTCTTTAGCTTCTACTGTCCTAATTTTAAATTCGTATAACCCAGGTTTATCCTGGTCAGATATGGAATTAGAAGGGATATATTCAGTTTTAGAAGATGAAGAAAGTATAAATATACACGTTGAATATCTTGATAGCAAAAGGTTTGGTGATGATAATAGCCTAAACATATTCAAAGAATATTTTGAAAAAAAATTTAGCAATTTTACATTTGATGTCGTTATTGCGTTTGATAATAACGCCCTTGATTTTGTTTTATCAAATTATGATTCACTTTTTTTGGGAACCCCTATTGTGTATGCTGGGATCAATCACTATCAAGACTACGATTTGAATAAGTTAGACTTTGTAAGTGGCATTGTAGAGATTCATGATATAAAAGAAACGTTAGAATTAGCTCTAAATATTCATCCAGCCACAGAGAATGTTTATGTAATTGTTGATAATCAAACTAAAACCGGAGAACTTTTTAAGCAAGAAGTGGAAAATGATGTAGTACCTAATTTTGAGAATACTAATTTTATCTTTTTAAGCGATTCATTGGATCAAATAAAGCAAGAGCTCGATGCACCATTACAAAACTCAATAGTGCTCCTTTTGGCTTTTAGTAAAGATATTTATGGAAATTTTTATGATTATACACAACTAGAACAATATATGGGACAATTTGATAAACTTCCTATTTATACTACCTCAAGCGTGTATATGGGCAACAACGTTGTAGGAGGTAAAATTACCAGTGCATACGATCAAGGACTGAAAGCTGGAGAGATAGCAAAAGACTTATTAAGTGGAGTTAATATTAAAGAGCTGCCAAGAATTTACTTCCCTGATAATAAATATGTTTTTAATTTTCCTGCCTTGGAAAGATTTGGTATTTCAATCAATAGACTACCAGCAGATTCAACAATCCAGAACAAACCGCCTTCTTTTTATGAAAATTACCCTGTTATTTTTTGGATAATAATGATTCTAGTGCCTTTTTCTATTATATTTATATATGTTCTACGGGAAGAAAATTTAAAACTTCACTCTCTTTTAAAAGAATTAAATGGGGCAAAGGAAGAGGTTCAAAGTTATAATGAAGAACTTACCGCAGCAAATGAGCAACTAACTTCCTACAACGAAGAGTTAATATCACAAAATGAAGAAATAGAAAGTAATTATCAGGAGATAGAACAACTGAATGATAAAATGGTTCATCTGTTGGAAATTATCTCTGAAGTAGGAGATGAAAAGGTAAAAGTAGAAGATTTCTTTCAGAAATTTTTAAATACTTTAATCATAGAAATTCCAGAAGCTGATTATGGTAGTGTTTCTATAATAGAAGGAGATAGTTGGAGATTCTTAGCCGCTTTGGGTCATGATATTAACGGTTTAAAAAGTTTAAATCTTAAAAAAAGTTACGCCTTACTTGTGGAAAAGTCAACAGTATTTGATAGCATACAAACCATAAATGAAGAAAGGATGACTGAAGATACAGCCAACTTAATGTACAAATTTACCAAACCAATAAAATCCACTCTACTGAAAGCAATAAAAATAGATGATGATCGGTATTTAGACGTTTCGCTTGATATTAAAAAAGGTAGCGATGAGAATTTTTCTAAAGAATCAGTTAACTTTTTTGATTCCTTGTTGAATGTAGCAAGAATGTTTTTTGTCAACAGATTAAGAACGCAAGAGGTAAAAAATGCTTATGCAACCTTTGCAAGCAAGCTTTCAATATTAGCAGAATCACACGATGAAAACAGTAAGAAACATATTTATCGTGTGAGTGAATTATCTGCTTTTTTTGCCGAAAAATTAGGCTTACCCAAAGAACAAGTTGAAAAGATAAGAGACTTTTCTCCCCTTCACGATGTGGGCAAACTTTTTATTCCTGCCGAGATACTTAATAAACCGGGTAAACTAAACGAAAAAGAATGGGAAGAAGTAAAGAAACATCCACTATATGCTGATAATTTGTTGGAAGGTACATATTTCGAAACTGCAAGAAAAATTGCCCTTTACCATCACGAGAATTACGATGGAAGTGGGTATCCTTTTAGATTAAGGGGTGAACAGATTCCCATTGAAGCGCAGATCGTATGCTTAGTAGATGTATATGATGCATTAAGATCAAAAAGGAGTTATAAAGCAGCTTTCTCACATAAGGAAGCGATTGAAATATTGCTACACGGGGATAACAGAACAAAACCAGAACATTTTAACCCAAAACTCTTAGAAATATTGAAAAAATACGAAAAAGACATAGAGGAAATGTATAAAAAATATGAAGAATAAAAAATGATTTTTAATTGGAGGTGCTAAAATGGAAAAATCAAAAATCGACTCAAAAACAAAAAAACATTTATTAAATTTCCAAAAGGCCGAGATAACGGAACATATGATTTATAAAAGGTTAGCTGAATCTACTAAAGATCCTAAAAATAAAAAAGTCTTAGAAAGCATAGCGAATGAAGAATTAAAACATCATGATTTTTGGAAAAGTTATACGAACGAAGATGTAAAACCAAATTACATAAAAGTTATATTCTATTTCATTCTTTCTAAAATACTCGGATTAACCTTCAGTTTGAAGCTTATGGAAAAGGGTGAAGAAAGGGCTCAGATCTCCTACGAAGATGTTTCCAGCGTAGTCCCAGAAGCAAAACAGATTGAGGAAGAAGAAGACAAGCATGAACAGGAACTTTTAGGAATGATAGAAGAAGAAAGATTGAATTATGTGGGATCGATTGTGTTGGGTTTAAACGATGCATTGGTCGAATTGACTGGTGCATTAGCTGGTTTGACCTTTGCCCTTCAAAACGGAATAATAATAGCTACATCAGGATTAATAACAGGGATAGCCGCATCATTGTCAATGGCGGCATCCGAGTATCTATCAAAAAGAGCTGAAAACGATGAAAGAGCATTAAAATCAGCAGCTTACACGGGAATCGCATATATAATTACCGTATTTTTTTTAATTCTTCCTTATTTGTTAATGCCAAATAAATATTTTTTAAGTTTAATTATAACTTTAATAATAGCTGTTATAATAATACTGGTTTTCAATTTTTATATCTCTGTGGCAAAGGATCTAAATTTCAAAAGTAGATTTCTTGAAATGGCGGGTATAAGTTTAGGTGTTGCAGGATTAACCTTTTTTATAGGTTTCATCGTTAGAATCACCTTGGGCGTTTCAATTTAACCTGATACATATTTCAAAGGGGGAGTTTGCATTGAAAAGAATCAGCACCAAGATTATTCTATCTTCAACCTTGTTGGTAGTCGCCGTGGTAACCGTTATAAGTTTTGTATCAATTTTCAGATCCACTTCTCTTTTAGAAGAATACTCACTAAGCGGGGTAGAAAATTTAACTGCGAGTCTTGCATCTGATCTAGGTTCACAAATAAGTATTATTGAAATAGTCGTGGATAATTATAGTGACTCTGCCTTTTTGGGATTTGATCCTTTTATAGCGAGTTTTTCAAATGCTGAAGTGATAAAGTTTTTAGATAGAGCTAAGGATGTACCCAAAAATTTTTCGCAAAAAATAGAAGGTAACGCAACCTCTTTTATAGTTTTCAATCCAGATATGTTAAGGACAAAAGAATTGTACTCTCTTTACTACATTGAAGGTGAAGATAAAAGTTTAGAAAATGAATATATAAAATTAGACGATACTTTTAACCCGGAAAATAAAAAATATCAGTGGTTTTTTGAAGCAAGAGACAAAGGTGAAGGTGTTTGGACTGATATATACTTTGACGAATATTTACAGACTAACGTAATTACTTATTCTGTTCCTTATTTCGATCCAGAAGATGGGACTTTTGTTGGTGTTGCTGGGATGAGTTTTCCCTTGGAATATTTTACCAACCTCATTCAAAAAGATTTAGGATACGAAAAAGCATATGCCTATTTAGTAGATGATAATTTTAATGTAATTTCCCATCCTCTTTATGAATCTGGAAAGAGTATAGAAGATGAAATAACAGATTACTTAGAAACAATAAGCTCCAATACAGAAGGGACTTTTGTAGAAAGACTAAATGGCGAAGAGTTTTTAACGAGTTATTCCAAGCTATCCAATGGCTGGATTTTGTTCCTAAATTTACCTCAGAGTGAAATATACAGTGAGATAAATAGTTTAACGTTGCTTATAATCCTAATAACCATAATAGGAGTTATTGTAGCAATAGTAGTCGCCTACTTTGTTGGAAAAGGTATCTCAAAACCAATAAAAGATTTTTCAAACGTTTTATTAAAATTCGGGGAAGGAAATTTGGATGTAAAATTCGAAAGTAAGTCCAAAGACGAAGTGGGCGAAATGGCTAAATCATTTAATAAAATGCGAGATAACTTAAAAGACACGATTGAAAGCATAAAAGATGTTTCTAACAGGGTTGAAACATCTTCAAAAGAATTAAAAGAAACCTCGCAAAAATTCAAAAATTCAGCAGAAGAAGTTCTCGACGAAGCAAAAAATATAGAGTTAATCTCGGAAGATAGTGCCTCTTCGGTTGAAGAGATCACATCCGGTATTGAAGAAATTGCCTCTTCAGCACAAAGTTTATCTTCCGCTGCACAAGAGTTATCCAATTCAGCTGAAATGACACAAAGCCAAGCTAATATAGGAAT
>JAALLQ010000207.1_pt1 | contig 18232 bp, 16 predicted proteins | sample 7245921 | NCBI WGS metagenome assembly JAALLQ01 (sample SAMN13049200, study PRJNA578106) | oil field metagenome | isolation source: filtered produced water from oil reservoir B7 | place: USA:offshore Texas | collected 2016 | reverse complement strand
GATAGTAAAAGGCCCCTTTACTCATTCCAGCCTTTTTTAATATGTTGTTAAGGGATGCATCTTCATAGCTTTTTTGAGTAAATTCATCTAAAGCTGCTTCAAATAACTCTTCCTTGTTTTGAAAACTCTTGTTTTTCAAGCTGTCTCACTCCTAAAACCTAAAATGTTTAATACAAGTTCTAGACTAATTAGTCTAGACTATATGGTCTATTATATGCCTATTAGATAAAAATGTCAATAAAATTAAAAATAGATTAGTTTATAAGCAGCTTATAAACTAATCTATTTTTAATTTATCTAAAGCTTTCTAATGGATTTTTGCCATCCTTCCAGTCATACTGAAAAAACATCTTAACATCTTCTTCCTTTATTTTTTCCAAAGTATCAGGTTTCCAATTAGGAGTTCTATCTTTATCTACTAATACAGATCTTACTCCCTCGAAAAAATCATGAGACTTCATAAAATTCATACTTAGTTCCAGCTCCATTTTAAAGCATTCAAGTAAAGATTTATCTTGTCCTTCTATCAGTTGTCTTAAGGTTACTTTAAGAGATGTAGGCGATTTTGATAATATTGTCTTTACTATTTTTTCAGCCCATTCATCTCCTTTTCCGGCCTCTTTTTCTAGGGAATTCACAATATCCTCAACTGTATTTAAGGCAAAATGTTTGTTTATCTTTTCTTCTAATAGGGGAATGGTAGGATCAATTTGTGGTTTTTCCTGAAACTTGTTAAGTATATCCTTTAGTTCACTTTCGGCAGAATTAATGGTCCATGTTTTTTCACCTATGGCTTGTTTTAATTTGTGCCATGAGCTACTGTCTATATAATAATCAGCTGCCCCTATATATAGAACGTCTGCGGCATTAATTGATTTAGACGTAAGCGCTAGATAACGTCCTAAATGACCGGGCATTTTATTTAAAAAATAACTTCCTCCCACATCGGGATAAAGTCCTATATTCATTTCAGGCATAGCCCATTTTGTCTTTTCATTTACAATTCTATGGCTTCCTGCCACCGCAACGCCAACACCTCCACCCATAACAATGCCATTCATATAAATAACGATAGGTTTTGGATAACAGTGCATAGTCATATTCATACAGTACTCTGTATAAAAAAATCCAAAGGCATATTCTTCTAAATTTGAATCTTTTCTATCATATAGATGGCGTACATCACCTCCAGAACATAGTGCCTTGTTGCCTTCTCCTTCCATGACGATAATAGCAACCCTTTCATCATCTTTCCATTGAATTAATTGCTCATATAAAAGCTTTATCATATCATAGGAAAGGGCATTTAACTTTTTGGGACGATTAAGCTTGATCCAGCCAATTCCCTTGTCAACTTTAAACAAAATATCTGATTTACTTATCATATTTCACTCCACTTTCTTTATTAATCTCTACATTATTAATAAAGTAGCACAACAAACCTTAAAATCTGTCGTGCTACTTTTCTTTATTTAGTCATTCATAATATTTCCGAATAGTTCTTCATCGCTAGGAATTACAGGCTCTATTGGAGATGAAACCCAAGTAACATTTATGAAATGCTTATAGGTAATATTTTCTGAAGCTATATTACCTCCCCAGGTTCCACACCCAAGGGTTAATGTAAAGGGCATACCATTATCCCAGTTACCGCTGTTTCCGTAGCATTGTGGCTGTCTTATCATAACTCTACTAGTTTTTGTTCTAAGTCCTATTTCTTTTACTCTTTCTTCATTTGTAGTATATAAACCGCAGGAATGACCTGTTCCTTGGTATCCGGTTATTTCATTTACTTTGTCGATGGCTTCATCAAAATCCTTTACCTTATATACCGTCAATACTACTGACATTTTCTCTCCTGAAAATGGATATTCAGGCCCTACTCCTGTTTCTTCAACTATTATGAATGTTTTTCCTTCGGGAAGATCTATTCCAGCTTCCTTAGCTATTTTAGATGCAGGTTGAGCTATAATGCCACGGTTCAAATGTCCATCGACCCACAGTGCATTTTTTACCTTTTCCTTTTCTTCCTCATCAGTTAAGTATCCACCTTCTGCTTGCAGGTTTTTCATAAGCTCATCATATATGCTTTCTACAACTACTATTGAGTTATCAGATGAACAGCTGGTTGCATAGTCAAAGGTCTTACTTAACATTATCTTATTAGCAGCTTCCTTAAGGTCTGCAGTTTCATCAACAACTACTACTGCATTACCCGCTCCAACTCCATATGCAGGAGTTCCTGAACTATATGCGGCTTTAACCATTCCAGATCCACCTGTAGCAACGATTAAGTCACATTGTTTCATCAATTCTCCACTGATTTCCATAGTTGGTTCCTCAATAGGTATCAATAAATCTTCTGGAGCACCATATTTTTTAAGTGCTTCACGCATGGTATTTATAATTAATGTATTAGTTTTTTTAGTACGAGGATGAGGTGCAAATATGATAGCATTTCTACCTTTTATTGCATTCATAGCTTTAATTACAGGAGTGGCCTCAGGATTTGTACAAGGTACCAGTGCCCCTATAACTCCTACAGGTTTTGCTATCTTTAAAAGTCCTTTTTCTTTATCTTCTTCAATTATTCCAACTGATTTTGCTTCATTTAAATCCCTTAGAGTACCCCTAACTTTTTTCTGCAGCTTTGTATACTTTCCTTCATAGTTTCCAAGTTGTGACTCTTCAACTGCCAGTTCTGATATTTTTTTAGAATTTTCCTCTTTAACTATTTCCCAGGCAATTGCCTTTACAAGTGTATCAACTTGTTCTTGGCTATAATCTTCAATCTGTGCCTGAGCCTTTCTTGCCCTTTCTATCAGCCCTGACACAAACACCTTTCCTTCTGAATTCATATTTTCTATCATTATACTTCCCCCTTAAATATTGTTATTCTAGCCAGTTGCAAAACTCTGCAACTGTTAAAAAAACTTTATTTTAATTGTGTTTTCAAAAAGGATTTCCCCCATTAGATGTCGAATTATTAATATATTCCCCAATACATTAAAAAATAACCTAATGAAAGGAGATCCTTTATGAAAACAAATTGTAAACAAGTTAGTTTTAGTGATTTTTTTGAAGAATTTAATCAGTTAGTAGATACCAAAAAGCCTATGATTCTAAAATATTTCGAGGATTATATTGATATCAACTCTTTAATTCCTCATGAGTTCTATGATAGCTATTATTCTAGTACTGGTCGCCCAAGAGATTATTCCCTTGAATCTATGATTTCAGCTTTGATATTTAAATGCTTTTTTTCAATACCAACTATTTCAATTCTTATCATTTTTTTATCAATATCTTCTGAATTGCGTAAAGCCTGCGGCTTTGAATCAATACCTCATAAATCTCAGTTTTCAAGATTTTTAACTGATTTTTATCATGAGATTAATTTAATGTTTCATAATTTAGTAAACCTTACTGAACCTATTTGTAATGAGATTGATAGCTTTAGATCATCAATTTTAATATCTGATACTACTGGTTTTGAAGCTTATGTTAAAGAAAACAACCCTAAATTCTTCGAATCCTTTTTAACTGCAAGTAAGAAGTATGCTAAAGTACTTGAGAAAAATGGTAAATCTAAGGATTTTGACATACATAAGCATGCATATTCTAAAATGCCTAAAGCCGCCTCAGCTAACGCTGATATTAAACTTTCCCATCTTAACGGACATTTTGGTTATTATTTAAAGTCCAATGTAGTTACTAATGGGCTAGGTATTGTAAGACATATTGATTTTTATGATCCTATCAATAATATACAAATTGATGACCCTAAATCTCTTAAGTATAAATATGATTCCAAAACTTTAATTCCCGTTTTAGAAAATTTCTTCTCATTTCATCCACACTTTAGTTATACTCACTTTTTAGGTGATAGTGGTTTTGATGCATATGATAACTACCAGTATTTATATGATGATAAAGAAATGATTCCTATCATTCCAATAAATCCTCGAAATCAAAGTGATTTGCCTCAGCCAGGTTTTAATGAACTAGGGATTCCAACCTGTCCAAAGGACCCTTCACTTCCAATGAAATTTGATGGAGTTACAAGAGAAAAAGGTCGCTCAGATAGGGTTAAATGGCTATGCCCTAAATCTAAGAAAACCAGAATAAATGGTAAAACTACCTATATTCTTTCCTGTGATAACCCCTGTACTTCATCACCTTGTGGTAGAGTTAAACAAATAGCTGTAAAATCAGACTATCGTCTTAATTCAGTAATTCCTCGCGATAGCGACGATTAGAAAAATCTTTATAAAATACGTACTGTCTGCGAAAGAGCTATCGATCAAATTAAGTCTTTAATTGCAACAGAATCTTCAAAGCTTAAAAATACAACAAGTATAAAGAGTACTGTTTTACTGGCTGGAATTACTCAGCTTATAGCATTAATAATGCTTTATAAAACAGGAGATCTTAAGCATCCAAGAGCTATTAAATCTCTTTGTGCCTAACGGCTTAAGTAATTAATCAATTCAATATAAATATTTTTCAAGGTGTTTTATACACCTTTATTTCTCATGTCCTTTTCTGCAAATCTGTTTTTGTTTAATAATTTTTTCTGTAATTAATCAACTCATATTACAAAAAGTTGTTTTTATTTTCCCTTTTATTTCCATAAATCTAGCCTTCGGCTAAAAAGTTTTGCAACTATCTATATTGTTATTCTATTTCACTAATCTTTATTGGTCTTCCTTCTTCCAATGACTTTTTTGCAGCTAAACCTATTAATATTGGTTTTAATCCATCAATTCCTGTTACTGGAACTTCCGTATCATTTACTATTGCATCAACAAACTGCTTGATTTCATCAGCAAATGACTGCATATATCTTTCCAAAAAGAAATACAGCGGCTTCTCATGGGTTACACCTTCTTCAGTGCTAATTACTGCAGTTGAATTTGTATCATTAGTTACTGCAACTGCACCTTTTGAGCCGAAGACCTCTGCTCTCTGGTCATAACCATAGGCAGCACGTCTACTATTATCTATAACTCCTAAGGCGCCATTGGCAAATTTCAGTGTGACTATTGCAGTGTCAACATCCCCTGCTTTTCCGATTTCAGGATTTACTAACACATTCCCTACTGCATAAACTTCTTCTACTTCGCTACCAGATAAATAGCGGACCATATCAAAATCATGTATTGTCATATCTAGGAAGATACCTCCTGATACTTTTACGTAGTCTATAGGAGGAGCTTCCGGATCCCTTGATGTAATTTTTATAATATGGGGCTCTCCTATTTTTCCACTTTCTACAGCCTCTTTCACAGCTTTAAAGTTATGGTCAAATCTACGGTTAAACCCAACTTGAAATTTAACTCCTGATTTTTCAACGGTATCTAATACTTTCCTTATCCTGTCTAGGTCATGGTCTATTGGCTTTTCACAGAAAATATGTTTGCCGACCTCAGCGGCTTCTATAGATATCTGCGAATGAGTATCTGTTGAAGAACAAACTAGTACTGCTTGAATTTCGGGATCATTTAAAATTTCTTTATAATCCTTATAGATATTCTGTATCCCCATGGACTTTGCCCATTCTTTTGTCTCATCTTTTATAAACGGATCGGCAATAGCCTTTACTATTGCATTTGGTACATATTTTGTAATACTCTCAGTATGTACCTTACCAATTCTACCTGCTCCTATAATACCGACTTTTAACATTGTCAACGCCTCCTAACATGAATGAGAGCTTTATAGCCCAGTTTTTTCATTTATGAATTTTCTAGCTTTAATTGCGTATTCCAGTGGATTAGCTTTGGCAGGGTCTTGTTCCGCTTCTACTACCATCCAACCTTCATACTGGGACTTAGCCAATGTTTCAAATGTATGGTCAAAATTTATAACTCCATCTCCTGGTACGGTAAACACCCCTTCTTTTACTCCTTTTAAGAAAGACCATTTTTCATTTTTAACCTTCTTAAGGACATCTTCCCTTACATCCTTTAAATGTACATGTACTATTCTATCTGAATATTTATCTATCAAATTATCGACAGCTTCTTGGGTACCCTCTGAAAAGTATATATGCCCAGTATCAAATAATAAGTAGACTTCATCATTAGTTATTTCCATAAATCTGTCAATTTCTTCAGGTGTCTGGATTCCTGTTCCCATATGATGATGTAATGAAACCTTCATTCCTTTTTCAGCTGCTAATTTGGCTAATTTATTCATACCTGCAGCTAATTTTTCCCATTCTTCGTCTGTAAATACGGGTTTTTCATCAAATATAGGCTTTTCTAATCCCTGTATGCTGTGCCCCTGCTCAGAACAACCTATCACTTTTGCTCCCATTTCATATAGGAAGTCTCTATGCTTTATAAATTCTTCAATTGTTTCTTTTTGAGGTTTAGTTGTAAAAAATGTGCTAAACCAGGCATTACAAATTTGCACTCCTCTTAAATCAAGGGCCTTCTTTAATATTTCTATATCCTTTGGATATTTATTACCAACCTCGCTTCCAGTAAATCCTGCTAGCGCCATTTCACTCACACATTGTTCAAAGGTATTCTCCTTGCCTAGTTCTGGAAGATCATCATTAGTCCATGCTATAGGTGCTATACCCAATTTAACTTTGTTTTTATCCATTCGCATCTTAATAGTCCCCCTTAGCCGGTTAATATTTTCTTGCTTTATTTAGATTATTTTTCATTTCTTCATGGGCTTTTAATACTTTCTCATTTTTTGCTACCTCTGGCACTCCTACATGCCACCAAGACTCATAACCGCCAGTCATGGTTTTGGGCAGCACCTTTATATCTATCAATATAGAAACTTCTTGTTTTTTAGCATCTTCAACTGCTTTTCTCAAATCTTCGATAGTTTTTACTGTATATGTTTTAACTCCATAGCCCTCTGCACTTTTAGCGTAATCTATTGGAACTAGCTGTCCCTCTAGCTTACCTTTTTCGTCTCTAAATCTGAACTCTGTTCCAAAACTTCCCATACCTTGAGACATTTGCAGGTTATTGATACAACCAAATGACATATTGTCAAACAGTATTACATTAATTTTCTTTCTTTCCTGTATACTTGTAATAAGCTCAGAATGCAACATTAAATAACTTCCATCCCCAACTAAAGCATATACTTCCTGCTCTGGGGCTGCCAATTTGACTCCCAATGCACCTGATATTTCATACCCCATACAGGAGTATCCATATTCCATATGATAGGTATTGGCTTTCTTAGGACACCATACTCTTTGAAGGTCTCCCGGTAAACTTCCAGAGGCTCCAACGACTATCGCATCGTCATCTAGTAACTTATCTAATTCTCCTAATACTCTAGTTTGAGTTAAGCAAGAACCTGTTCTCTCATAGAACTCTGGTAAAACTTCATCTATGTGACCAGATATCTCTGGCTTAAATCCATCATTAGAATACTCTATGGTGAATAATCTCTCTAGCTCTTTTAGCCAAGCGTCCTTAGCTTCTTTAACTTCATTGGTATATACTGATTTATAATCGACTTTATCAAGCTCAGCTATTATGGCATCTAAACCTGCTTTGGCATCTGCAACCACTTTAACTGCATCTAGCTTATATGCATGGAATTCAGAGATATTAATAGTTAAAAATTCTACATTAGGATTTTGAAATAATTGTTTTGAAGCAGTAGTAAAGTCAGTAAATCTTGTTCCCACACCTATTACTAAATCAGCTTCCTTTGCTATTATATTTGCAGCTAAATTTCCAGTAACTCCTATTCCTCCCAAATTCAATGGATGGGCCCACTCAATGGCACTTTTACCTGCTTGAGTTTCTGCAAATGGTATATTAAATTTCTCAGCAAATACCTTTAAAGACTGGGCAGCTTCTGAGTATCTAACGCCACCGCCACAAACAATTATTGGTTTCTTCTTGCTTTTTATTAATTCAACTGCATCTTTAATTGATTCGGTTGTAGCCGGCCTTCTTTCTATTCTATGTATACGTTTTTGAAAGAAGTACTCCGGATAATCATAGGCTTCAGCCTGAACATCCTGAGGCAATGCAATGGTAACTGCACCAGTATCGGCTGGATTAGTAAGCACTCTCATAGCATTTATCATGGCTGTCATTAATTGCTCTGGTCTACTGATTCTGTCCCAATATTTACTAAATGCTCTAAATCCATCGTTTGTGCTGATTGATAAATCATAGGGTTGCTCAATTTGTTGCAGTACTGGGTCAGGCTGTCTGGTGGCAAATACGTCTCCCGGCAGCAATAATACCGGAATGTTATTAGCAGTAGCTGTGGCTGCACCAGTAATCATATTTGCAGCACCAGGCCCTACAGAGGATGTGCATGCATAAATCTGCTTTCTATGGTTTTGTTTTGCAAAGGCAGTAGCAGCATGTACCATACCTTGCTCATTGCGTCCTTGATGTACCACTAAATCCCCCGCATCCTCTTGTAAAGCTTGACCAAGCCCTACAACATTTCCGTGACCAAAAATTGTAAAGATGCCTTTGATAAATTTTTGTTCTTTGCCATCAAACTCTATATATTGATTATCAAGAAATTTCACTAATGCTTGAGCTACAGTCAATCTAATTGTTTTCAATTAAAACTCCCCCCGCTCCTATTTATCTGGCCAAATTTTGGCATTTGAATCTAACAACCATTTATGTGCTTCTTCATCAATTCTGTCAGTCCATGGATTGTCATCTAGGTGTCTTATCATCCAACAATAGTACATTGCATATCCTGGTGCAGTAGTCTGAGGATGTACTAACCCCCCTGGAATTGCAGCCATACTATTATGGGAAATTTTGTAAACATTATCACCAATTATTGAGCAACCAAAGCCCTGTGGTTTGTTGAATCTGTAATAATATATCTCCGGCTGCGGATGGTGATGTGGAGGATAACTTGACCATTTTCCAGGATAATTAATAACTTCGCCTATTACCAAGTTGGAATATGGTGCATTACAGTAATCAAATATGGTTCTAACAACTCTTCTTGAAGTATCTCCTAGTACTCCTTCTCCAAAAACATCGCTCCTACAATCCTCTTGAGCATATAACTTAGAATTAAATGTTTTTTCATTAGTAGTCTTTTGTATAAGAACTTCTGCTTCAGAAACGGAAGTAATTTTAACTTCTATTCCCTTTGGCACATGAAGACAAAAAGGTTCTTCATCAAATAAAGAGCTTCTGCTAATTTCTTTTTTATTATCTTCCCATTCTAATATAACTGTTCCATCTAATAGTAGGAAAGCTGTTTCTTTACTTTCATCTATATTTATTTTTGCATCATCTTTTCTCATTTTTAATATTCCTACATCCATTAGCATATTACTATGTTTGCCATTCATTTCGGCAATGCTATTATATCCATAAGTTAATTCATCTAATCTATCTAGCAACACTTATACCCCCTACTATACTTTTTTTTCCCTGCTCCAAGAATTAACATCTTTTCTCTAGCTACATTTTTTACTTCTATCATTGGTTTTTTAAATATTTTAATTCTGTCAAATTCATTTGGCTTTTTATTTAATTCATCTCTCATAGTATTTCCAAATGCCATCCTCAAGGCAGTCCCTATATTAACCTTTCCAACTTTATGCTGTGCCAACTTAATAAGATCTTCATCTCTTATGCCAGTTGAACCATGAATAACTAAAGGTATATCAACTACTCTTTCAATTTCTTCTAATCTTTCATACTGAATATTTGCCTCCTGAGCCTGCATTCTATGGAGTGTGCCAATTGCTACTGCAACAGCATCAACCCCTGTTTCTTCAACAAATCGTTTTGCTTCTTCAGGTATAGTATACATTGATTGAACTTGTAATGAGGGATTGCTATAACCTACGCACCCTATTTCGCCCTCAACTGACAGCCCAAAATAGTGGGCAATTTCAGTTACTTTCTTAGTGTTTTTTATGTTTTCTTCTATAGGCAACTGGGAACCATCATACATAACTGAACTAAAACCAGCCTTTATTGCTTCTACAGCTTCTTCAACCGACTTTCCGTGGTCTAAATGGACACACACCGGCACTTTTGCTTCCTCGGCAAGTTCTGTAAGAATATTGCCTAATATTTTAATAGGCATATGAACAACAGCGTCCCTATTTGTCATCAATATTACGGGGACTTCCAGTTCTTCAGCTGCCTCAACAACCATAACAGCATCCTCATATCCAAATACGTTAAATCCTGCTATAGCATACTCATTAATTGATGCCTCTTTTAATATATCCTTCAAAGTAATCAACATAGTAATTATCCTTTCTGTAGTTAATTCCTTAACTCTTTATTGCTACTTCTCCATGCTCTTCTTCAGCTTTTTTAATAAATTCTTTTACTTCTTTAACCGTAGGCATTGCTTCAGAACAACTATGGCTTGCTACTAGCATTGCAGCTGATGCACTTCCAAATTCTAAACTTTTTTCTACATCCCATCCTTCCATGAGTCCATAAAGGAATGCAGATGCATAAGCATCGCCGCCGCCAAAGGACTTTAACAGTTTAACAGGAAAAGGTTTTACTTTATATGACTTTCCATCCTTTGTATATCCGATAGAACCTTCTTTTCCATGTTTTATAACTACTATTTTGGCTCTATAATCAAACCATCTATTAGCTGTTACTTCGTCACTGTTATTTTCAGGATCAATTAATGCTTCCATTAAATCAAATTCTTCCCTTGAACCGATAATAATATCACTCATTTTAGCAGTCATCGAATAATATACAGCGACTTCTTCCTTAGAAGCCCAAGAATATGGTCTATAATCTATATCAAATATAATAACAGTATTATGTTTTCTAGCATATTCCATAGCTACAAAGCAGGCTTCCCTTGATGGGCTTTTGGAAAGTGCAGTTCCTGAGATGAGCAGTGAAGCAGAATTTTTTATGTATTCTTCACTTACATCTTTAGGCTCTATTTTTAGATCAGCTACATTATCACGATACATCAGTATACTACTTTCTGTAGGACTTTTAATTTCAGTAAAGGCAAGCCCCATTGACGCACCTTCTTTATCTACTACAATATTTGACGTATCGATCCCATCGTTCCGAAAGTAATTAAGGGCAAATCTTCCAAGCTGGTCATCGGAAACTCTACCAATAAAACCAACTTTTTTACCTAATCTGGCCATTCCTATGGCTATATTGGCAGGAGAACCCCCAACATATTTTGTGAATGTTTTGGTTTCCTCCATAGGCCTATTGATTTCATTGGCATTTAAATCTACACCTATTCTTCCCATCGGAACAATATCAAGCTTTCTAGAAGTCGAGAATGATACCAAATTTGAACTCATATACATCCCTCATTTCTATAAATATTTTAATTTCACTTAACAATTAGTCATTTTTCTTCTTAATAAAACACGTTTTGTAGTTTGTTGGTTATATTTTGGTTATGTTTTGGTTATATTTTATCATTATATCTTGCCAAATTCAATATTTTTTTTTATAATATAACTATAAATTTATTACTTGCGAATTTGGAGGTATAACTTTGAAGCATGAAAGAATAAAACAGATAGAACAATATTTAGTTGAAAATGAAACTGCATCTTTAGATACTCTTTGTTCATTATTCAATGTGTCAAAAAATACAATCAGAAGAGATATATCTGAATTAGAGTCTAAAGGCGTTCTTAAAAAAGTTTATGGCGGTGTCGTTTTAAACTTTCGGGAAGAAACTGTACCATTTCAACAAAGACAGGCACAGCTTACAAACGAAAAAGCCAAAATTGGAGCTATGGCAAGTAAGCTGATAGATGATGGCGACATAATTTTTGTTGATTCTGGATCAACTACTATACATTTAATTTCTAATATACAAAACAAAAAAAATATTACCATTATAACTAACAGCTTAAATGTTATAGTCGAATCGGCCCCTTATTCCAATCTAAATGTAATTTCTACGGGAGGGATTTTACAAAGAAAAACTAATTCCTTCGCCGGTATTGCTACAGTTAACTTTTTAAAGACACTTAATATCGATAAGGCTTTTATGGCTACTACGGGTATTTCGATTGATAAAGGGGTAACTAATACAACATACCTTGAAGCGGAGATTAAAAAGTCGGTAGTTAAAATAAGTGAACAAATAATCGTGATGGCAGACCACACTAAAATAGATTCCGTAGCTTTTATGAGATACTGTAACCTTAACGAAATAGACTGTTTTGTTACAGATAAGAGGCCACCTTTAAATTACGTTGATTATTTTAATAGAAATAATATAGAATTGTTGTATCCTGATTCGGATAAATAAAGATTAAACAATTTAGATATAAAATTTAAAGGAATTTCCCAAATTCGGGGAATTCCTTTAAATTTTATCTATTTATTAGAGGGAATTACAGACGAATTAATTGATTAGTCTCGAAGGCTTCTTTGCATTTATAGGCAATTTCAGTGGTCTTTGTCCCATCATAAACGGTTACTTCCGGCTTTTTACCTGTTAGAATACAATCTATAAACTCCTTTACCTCTGCAATATAGGCCTCTTCAAATCTTTCCAAGAAATCCTGTGAACACTCTTTTCTAACTCCATGATCATCTAAAATCTCAACCAAATTCTTTTGGGGTACATTGGCAATTCTTAAAATTCCCTTTGTTCCAATAATTTCAGTCTCTACATTATATCCATGGGGAGCAGTTCTACCCGCAAATAAAAATACCATTCCACCATTTTCAAGTTGCATCAAGGCCGAAACATTATCGCCATCGTTATACTTAGCAAATTCAGGATGGGCATAACAATCGCCAATGGCAAAAATTGATCTGGGTTCTGACTCCATCATCCATCTAGCTAAATCTATATCATGTACAGCCATATCAATAAATTGTCCTCCACTATGGCCAGCATAAGCAATAGCACCTTCAATAGCACTTTCTGGGTCTTGGCTATATCCTCTAAATAAAATAGGTCTTCCAATTTCTCCGTTAGCTATTTTTTTCTTTGCATAAGCATAGGAGGGGTCATATCTTCTCATAAATCCAAGCATAAATACCTTGTCGGAATGTTTTTCCACAGCTTCCTCTGCTATTTTACACTCTTCAACAGTTGTTCCCAAAGGCTTTTCACTAAAAACGTGCAGTCCAGCTTCTAGAGCCATTGCAATCTGTTTAGTATGCAATGCCGAAGGAGAAGATATGATAACAGCATCTAAATCATCATTTTTTATCATTTCATTAAAGTCTGTATATATATAAGGAATATTCCATTGTTTTTGTAGTTCCCTCAGCATATCTTCTTCTAATGCACACATAGCTGTTAATTCTGCATTTGGTATCTTGAATGCAACGTTTTCAGCATGTTTTTTTCCCAAACGGCCTAGCCCAACTGCTGCAACTTTTACTTTCTTCATTGTGGAGTCCTCCTTTAGTATCTATTTGTTAAAATATTAACTTTTGTTTTCTAGTAAAATTGATAAATATTTTCAGGTTACTTTTTAAAACATATAAGAGTCAGCAACCTGCATCTATTTATCAATTTTACAATAGTGCGCCTTTTATTTCTTCTTAGCATTCTTTCTCATATCTATTATTACAGCTCCAACTATTATTGCACCTTTAATAATCTGCTGCCAGTAAGCTGATACTCCTAACAAATTTAATCCATTATTTAACACTCCTAAAATTAGAGCACCGACAAAAGCACCGCCAATAGTACCTATACCACCAGAGTGACTGGTACCACCAATAGTTGTAGCTGCAATTGCATCTAATTCATAGGCAACTCCCATCCCTGGTTGCCCTGTATTAACTCGAGCAGATAAAACTAAACCTGCTAAACCTGCCAATAGACCAGCATATGCATAAATTTTAATTAAGTTTTTCTTAACGTTTATACCTGATACTTCTGCTGCGTGAACATTACCACCTATGGCATAAATATTCTTTCCAAATTTAGTATGGTTTAGCAGCACCCATGTTACGAAGGCCATTGCTATATATATTATCACCGGAAACGGAATACCTAAAATATATCCTTGACCAATAAACTGATAGGTTTCTGTCAATGAACTTACAGGTCTTCCATTACTATAAAGTAGTGCAAGACCCCTTGCAGACACCATCATTCCTAATGTGGCTATAAAAGGAGGTATTCCAGTCTTTGCAATCAACGAACCATTAACTGCTCCACATGCAAGTCCTACCGCCAGGGCTGCTAATATAGGAACAATAATTGGCAGTTCTGGTAAGCCAGGAAACATCTTTGCTGGCCAATCTGCTGTCTGGCCAAGACTTGCAGCAACAACAGCAGCAACAGCCAATACTGAACCCGATGACAAATCGATACCTTTTGATATAATTACTAGTGTTACACCAAGGGAAATCAGACCTATTACTGAAACCTGTCTAACCACATTCAGTAAGTTTCTAGTAGTCAAAAACACTGGCGATGCTAAGCTCATTGCTATAACCATAGCAATAAATACGAAGTATATTCCATATTTATTTATTATCTTTTTATTTTTTATTTTACTTAAACCATCACTCTTTTTTACTTCTGCTTCCTTTACCTTACTCACAATCATCACAACTTCCTCCCCTAGATACTAAATACTTGCCGTTGCATATTTCATTATAACTTCTTGATTAGCCTGTTTTCTATCTATAATTCCTGTTATACGCCCTTCATGCATAACTACAATCCTGTCACTCATTCCTAATATTTCTGGCAGCTCCGATGAAACCATAATAATTGACTTTCCTTGACCTGCTAATCGTGATATAAGAGAATGGATTTCTGCCTTTGCACCTACATCTATCCCACGGGTAGGTTCATCTAATATGAGAATATCCGGATCTGTTAACAACCATCTGGCTATTAAAACCTTTTGTTGATTTCCTCCACTTAAATTTTGAATCTTTTGCTCTATGTTTGGTGTTTTAACTCTTATTACTTTTCTATATTGTTCACAGTCTTTTTTTATTGTTTTGTGGTCTAACAACCCATTCTTTTTAATATACTTATCAATATTTGCAACAACAGTATTATCCTTGACACTTAACATCGGAAAAATTCCTGTATGTCGTCTATCCTCTGTCAATAATGCCATTTTATTCTTTATAGCGTCTTCCGGAGATTTTATCTCTACCTTTTTTCCATCTATATATACTTCACCTGAAGTTTTATTTCGTATTCCAAATAGAGTCTCAATTACCTCTGTTCTTCCTGCACCCACTAAGCCAGCTATACCTAGTATTTCACCTTTTTTTACATTGAAGGTAATATCTTCAAATGACCCTTCAAGAGTCAAATTTTTAACTTCTAATTTTACATCGCCTTTATGACAGTCGATCTTTGGAAACATATCTTTTAATTCTCTACCAACCATAAGGGAGATAAGTTTATTTGTATCAAGCTCTTCTGCAGGGTAAGTTCCTATATACTGACCATCTCTAAGCACTGAAATCTCATCAGATATCTTGAAAATTTCATCCATCTTATGAGAAATATATATAATTGCCGTTCCTTGATTCTTTAGTCTTTCAATAATTTTAAACAAATGATTTACTTCTTTATCGGTTAAAGCCGAAGTTGGTTCATCCATGATAACAATATCAGAATTATATGATACTGCCTTTGCAATTTCTATCATTTGCATCTTAGCTACTGTCAGATTAGCCATTTTTTCCCTTGGATCTATATCCAAATCTAAATCTTTTAATAATTCTTTTGTATCTTCATACATCTTTTTATGGTCTACGAGTCTCAAAGGCCCCTTTACAGGTTCACGCCCTAACCATATGTTTTCCATAATAGTCCTATGTAAGACTGGACTTAATTCTTGATGAATCATAGATATACCCATATTTAATGCTTGATTAGTATTTTTCATCTCTACTTCCTTGCCCTTATAAACAATTGTACCTTTAGTAGGAGGATGAATCCCTATTAGAATCTTCATCAATGTGGATTTACCAGCTCCATTTTCCCCCATTAATGAATGAACTGTTCCCGGTTTAATTTTTAATTGAACATTGTCTAACGCTTTAACTCCTGGAAACTCCTTTGTTATATTTTTCATTTCCAAAAGGCATTGATGATCCATAACTTATACCTCCATCATCTTTTTGAACAAATGCGGGGGAACTATTCCCCCACATTATATAGTTCAAACTTTATTTAAATTCTGAAATATTTTCAGGCGTAACTAATTTAAACGGTATCCATGTTTCTTGTTTTACTTCTTCACCTTTTACTGCTTTGAGAGCAACTTCAACAGCTCCTCCACCTTGTCCTGCGGCGTCTTGGAATACAGTAGCTGCTAAATCACCGGCTTCTAAGGCAGCCAAACCATCAGGTGTGGCATCTACTCCAACTACTAAAACATCTTCTCTACCAGCATCTTGAAGAGCTTGTATAGCCCCTAAGGCCATATCATCATTATTAGACGCTATAGCATCTAAATCGTCTCCAAATCTATTTAACCAGTCTTCTGTTACTTTCATGCCTGCACTTCTTTGCCATTCACCAGTTTGTTTATCTACGATCTTAATATCCGGATATTTTGATGCAACTTTTTCTACTCCTTCAGTTCTTTTAATTGCACCTTCATTATCTAATTTACCCATAAGTATCGCAATATTTCCTTTACCATCTAAAGCCTTTGCTAGATATTCCATTTGAAGTCTACCTGCAACTATTTCTTCAGAACCTACATAGTAGGTACCTTCAGGTAAATTTCCAGGATTTCTGTTTACATAAACAAGTTTGATTCCAGCTTTAGTAACGGCTTCTGTCATAGGACCAGCAGCACTTGTATCTACAGGTACAATTATTATTGCATCTTTTTGTTGTACAATGAAATTCTCAACCTGATTCATTTGCTTAGCCATGTCTTCTTTAGCATCAACGAATTCAATATCTATTTGATCACTGTGCTTTTCTGCATACGCTTTCATACCATCCATCATATAAGTTAAAAAAGTATCGTCAAAATTAGCTATAGATACGCCTATTTTTATTTTTTTGTTTCCACTTGCTTCTTCGCTTCCTTGAGCTCCACATCCTGCTAATGTTCCTAGGATTAATGTAGCAACCATTAATAGTGCAAAGGTTTTCTTTACAAATTTACTCATTACTAATCCCCCTCTGTTTGAATTTTCAGAATTTAGTATTTGTTACTATTTATTTCTTTTTAAAATCACCTCCCTAGTTTTATATGGAAACTAAAATTTCCAATCATTAGGAAACGTTTTCACCTGGAGATAAGTCATGACCGCCCGTAAAACGGGCGGCTTGATTACGCCCATAAGGGCATGGTACCAGCAGCACCTAAAAGTGCTGGGCTTGGTTCAAGCCTTTATTACAACTGTCCCTCTAGCGACCCCTAAAGGGGTCCTCTAATTCTTTTACACTTACTTTATCTATTACCTTATCGTGTATTTCTTGTTCTCTTATATATTTCTTTATTGTTGCTTCATTTAAACCCACCGTACTCACATAATATCCTCTTGCTCAAAATGTCGATTCCCAAATTTATATTTTAAATTTGCAAATCTATCAAATATCATTAACTATCATTAACGTACTTTTCCCCTTAACATATCCCATAATACTTGAAACACTGTATTTGGAAGGTATCTTTACTAACATATGGATATGGTCAACGCATGCATTGGCTTCTATTATTTCTACTCTTTTGTATTCGCATAGTTGTCTTATTATCTGTCCAATTTCTCCTCTATATTTCCCATATATTATTTTCCTACGATATTTGGGTATCCATATTATGTGATCTTTATAATTCCATTTAGTATGTGATAAACTTTTATCCATAAGGTCACTTCTTAGTATAGTATTTTTTAAGCTTGAACCACTTTTAATATACTATATTTGGGTGACCTTTTCCAACTATAGGCATAGCCTTTTCTATTCTCACACGCATAGTGTGTGGTTTTTATATGCAATTTCATTGAATATAATAAAACCTAGATTTATGCAAATCTATAGAAAAGAGATTTTTCATTGCAGGTTGCCCTAGAGATATGAGAAAACAAAATTAACAACAACCTTCCATATGAAAATGTGCTAAAATATGTAACATTGTCAGAACGTGATAATGTTTTTGTTGTGTTTTGATTAATTTATGATTATATTTTATCATCTCCTTTTATAATTATCAACACTTTTTATAATAATTTTTTGAATTTTTGAATTTTGTAATAATTTTATTTTCGACATAATCCTTCATATTTCAACCTTTTTTCACATATTCTTAAAA
>JAALLQ010000208.1_pt1 | contig 18278 bp, 20 predicted proteins | sample 7245921 | NCBI WGS metagenome assembly JAALLQ01 (sample SAMN13049200, study PRJNA578106) | oil field metagenome | isolation source: filtered produced water from oil reservoir B7 | place: USA:offshore Texas | collected 2016 | reverse complement strand
TCCAATTTCAAAAGACCATGCATAAATGTGTACAGTATTTCGGAGGATTTCCTTATGAGTGACGGACCACGCTTTTTGATCGTAGAGGCTCGCTTCTATGACGACATCACCGACGAACTTGTGCGTGGTGCTGTCGAGGCGTTGACCCGCCAAGGCGCAGGGTACAAGCGTATCATCGTGCCGGGTGTTTTGGAAATTCCTGCAGTCATCCGCTATGCGGTTCGTGCCATGGAATTGCGGGCAACAGACCACAGATTTGCCGGTTACATTACGCTTGGCTGTGCGATTAAAGGCGAAACGGATCACTACGAACATGTCTGCCATCAAACCATGACTGGTATTCAAGAGCTTGCACTACAGTACTCACTTGCTGTAGGTAACGGCGTTCTGACTTGTCCCAATCGTGAGCTGGCGTTAACGCGTGCTCGCGTTGATGGCGGTAACCATGGCGGCCGCGCGGCAGAAGCTGCGTTGCGCATGATTGCCGTGAAAAAAGAAATGGGCCTGTAAAAAACGTTATTGAAACTGTTTAGGATTGTCTTTTTCTATGAGTAACCAGAAAAAACAGGTCTATAGCAAACGATCTCAGCGTAGCTCTGCTCGCCTTTGTGCGGTGCAGGCAATGTATTTGACTGAATTTGCAGATCGTCCGCTTACGGATATCTTGTCGGATTTCCTGAACCAACGCCTTGGTGGCGATGCGCTTCAAGATGTGGATGATGTAGAGGTGGTGACGCCTTTGGTTCCGCCAGAGCCGACGATCTTTACATCGCTGGTCCGTGGAGCTGTTGAAAACAAACCGGCAATTGACGAAACCATTAATGCATCTCTGGAAGGTGACCGCACGGTTGCACGGCTTGAGGCAATTTTGGTGTCGATCCTGCGGGTCGGTGTTTTTGAAATGGTGAATTGTCTGGATGTTCCGCCACGTGTGACGATTTCCGAATATGTGGATATTGCGCATGCATTTTTTGGTGGCCCAGAACCGAAGTTGGTAAACGCGGTCTTGGATCGCGTTGCAAAATCCGTCCGTGTTGACGAACTCTAATCACTTTTAAGGTACAAAGGCTCTGCGAATTCTATGGTGGCTCAGTGGGATGAATTTGGACTGATTGCGAAGTTGTTTCGTCCCTTGGCTGCCTCAGAACCCGGAGCCTTTGATCTTCGTGATGATGCCGCTGTTCTGCAACCGACCCCCGGTCATGATTGGGTGATTTCCGCAGATGCCTTGGTCGCAGGAGTTCATTTTTTTTCAGATGATCCTGCGGATGCCATCGCTCAAAAGGTGTTGCGGGTTAATTTATCCGATTTGGCTGCGATGGGTGCGCGTCCACGGGCTGCTTTCCTGACCTGTGCTTTTCCGAAAACCTTGGATCAAGCATGGCTGGATGCTTTTGCAGCCGGACTGTCTGAAGATCTTGACCGTTTTGGCGTCTCCCTCGCCGGAGGTGATGTCGTATCGACGCCGGGCCCACTGACGCTCAGCGTGACAATTATGGGAGAAACTCCGTCCGGTCGCGTCCTGCGTCGTAATGGTGTAAAGCCAGGTGATGTTATTGCCGTGACCGGCTGTATCGGGGATGCTGCCCTTGGTCTTGATCTTATGAATGGCAGGGCTCCGGGCTCATTGAAAGAAGATGACAGAACGTACCTGAAACACAGGTATCGTTATCCTCAGCCCAGAATAAATGTTGGGTACATTTTCAATGGTGTTGCAAATGCTGGAATGGATATTTCCGACGGTTTGCTAGGTGATTTACAGCATATGGCACAGGCATCTAGCTGTGATATTGCCATTGATACTTCCCGTGTTCCTTTATCACCAGCGGCACAAAACTGGCTGGCTGACAAACCCGATGACCTTGAACGGGTCCTTTGCGGTGGTGATGATTATGAGCTTGTGATTGCTTGCTCACCAGAGGATTATCAAAACTTGGCGCGTGCCCTTGAAAATGCATCGCTGCCTTTCACTGTTATTGGTCGTGCAGAAGTCGGGCAGGGCGAAGTCTTCCGCATTGATGATGGGCAGCGTAAACTTGTTGGAGGACGTGCCGGGCACCAGCATGGTGTTTAAATTTTCTCGCCTCAGTTCATGGATTAGAAAGAAGATATAACGCCATGAAAAAGATATTTATTTTATTGATTTTAGTGTTGCTGCTGGCAGGTGGTGGCGTCGGCGCTGCTTATGTGTTTGTTCCTGAATTGCTTGGTATGGGACCTAAAACAACGTCAGAGTCCAGTGAAGCTGCTGTCGCTCCTGCTGAGCCGGAAAAGCCGGAAAAACCCACGACCTTACACATGAATACAATTGATGTGCCGTTGGTTATTGATGACACCATTGATCGTAAAATCTATTTCGATGTCACATTGATTGTGAATCCAGATGAACTGAGCAATGCACAAATCTATTTGCCACGGTTAAGAAATGATTACATAGAGTTTTGCTATGCCGCATTTCCTAAACAATATGAAAAAGACGGTCAGATGGATTTGCAGAAGCTGAAGTTTTCATTAAAGAAAATCGCACAAAAGACGCTGGGGGAAGATGTAATATTTGATGTTCTTATCCAGTCATATGTGGAAAGATGATTATAATCTCGTAGAAGCAGCCATAATGTGGCTGCTTTTTTTATTTTATACTGCTTAAGGCAACGTCGCTTACCTATCTGTGATTTTATTACTCATGGCGCCGGATTCAGGTTTCAGTAAAAGCAAAAATAGGGCAGTATCTTTCGTGTTTTTTAATGGCATGGAGCTTTTGCCTCCGCGTCATGGCAGGCGTTTCCGTGGATTACGGCATTTGCCATTTCTCCACGAGTACGTTTTGTTCGTTTTGGGAGAACTCATTTATGGTCGCTTTGTATATTTTCGTCATCCTGTGTGGCGTTGGCGCGCTGGCATACGGTGCGTGGGCGATTCGTTCCATCCTTGATGCTGAGGCAGGGAACGAGCGCATGCAGGATATTGCGGCTGCGATTCAGGAAGGTGCTTCCGCCTATCTGAACCGTCAGTACACAACTATCGCTTTTGTTGGTGTCGTTGTTGGCATTTTGCTGGGCATTGTGCTCGGCTTCCACGTTGCCGTTGGTTTCTTCATCGGTGCTATTCTGTCCGGAATCGCCGGGTATATTGGCATGCACGTATCTGTTCGGGCGAACGTTCGGACTACTGATGCTGCCCGTACCGGTGGTTTGGCCCCGGCTTTGGACGTTGCGTTTAAGTCCGGTGCGGTTACCGGTATGCTGGTTGTCGGCCTCGGTCTTTTGGGTGTGGCTTGCTATTATTTGATTTTGCGCGGTGTGTTTGATGCTACAGATCAAAATGAATTGCGTCACATTATGGAAGCCTTGGTCGCGCTTAGCTTTGGTGCGTCGCTGATTTCCATTTTTGCCCGTCTTGGTGGCGGCATCTTTACCAAAGGCGCGGACGTTGGTGCCGACCTTGTGGGTAAAGTTGAAGCCGGCATTCCAGAGGATGATCCGCGTAACCCCGCTGTGATTGCAGATAACGTTGGTGACAACGTTGGTGACTGTGCGGGTATGGCGGCTGACTTGTTCGAAACCTATGCAGTGACGGTGGTTGCCACCATGCTGTTGGCTTCGATCTTCTTTATGCCGGAATTCCAAACCAAGCTGATTGCTCTACCGTTGCTCATTGGTGGCGTATGTATTGCGGCATCTGTTGCTGGTACATTCTTTGTCAAGCTTGGCAGCTCCAACAACATCATGAACGCCCTGTATAAAGGCTTCTTGGCAACTGCCGGGATTTCCGGGCTGTTGATTACTCTGTCTGTTGTTGCCTTGTTTGGTGGCTTTGGCACAGAAATGATCATGAATAATGGTGAAGTCATTTCGTCGGGCGGTTTGATTTTGTGCGCGCTGGTCGGTTTGGTTGTGACTGGCCTGATTGTTTGGATCAGTGAGTACTACACAGGCACAGGGCACCGTCCGGTAACCAGTGTCGCCAAAGCATCTGAAACCGGACATGGTACCAACGTTATCCAAGGTCTTGCCGTTTCTATGGAAGCAACAGCACTTCCGGTTATTGTGATTGCCGGTGGTATTATTGCGACGTATTTGACGGCTGGTATCTATGGTATCTCCATTGCCGCGACGACCATGCTGGCTTTGACTGGTATCGTTGTGGCCCTAGATGCGTATGGTCCGGTTACCGATAACGCTGGTGGTATTGCGGAAATGGCAGAGTTGCCGGATGAGGTCCGCGAAGTTACCGATGCATTGGATGCGGTTGGTAATACGACCAAAGCCGTTACCAAAGGTTACGCAATCGGTTCTGCCGGCTTGGCTGCCTTGGTTCTGTTCTCGGCTTACGTTGCAGACCTTGAACACTACTTCCCTGAACTGACCCTTAGCTTTGAGCTGCAGGATCCGTTTGTGGTTGTTGGCCTGTTTATTGGTGGCATGCTGCCTTACCTGTTTGGTTCCATGGGGATGATGGCTGTTGGTCGCGCTGCCAGTGCAGTCGTGGTTGAAGTCCGTCGTCAGTTCAAGGAAATTCCGGGGATCATGGAAGGTACCGCAAAGCCGGATTACAGCCGTGCCGTAGATATGCTGACTAAAGCAGCAATCAAGGAAATGCTGATTCCGTCCTTGTTGCCGGTATTTGCTCCGGTGATTATGTACTTCCTGATCTGGATGATTGCCGGGACGGGTGCTGCATTGACTTCTTTGGGTGCTATGCTGCTTGGTACCATTGTTACGGGGCTGTTTGTGGCTCTGTCCATGACCTCCGGTGGTGGTGCATGGGATAACGCCAAAAAATACATCGAAGATGGACATTTTGGCGGCAAAGGGTCTGAAGCTCATAAAGCTGCTGTAACCGGGGATACCGTTGGTGACCCCTATAAAGACACGGCAGGTCCCGCTGTTAACCCGATGATCAAAATCATCAATATCGTTGCACTGTTGCTGTTGGCCGTAATTGCCTAAGCCCTTGTAACGTTATGAATGCAAAACGCCCCCGGTAATCCGGGGGCGTTTTTGATAGGCACACGGCCCATGAAACAAATGAGGAAATACGGTTATTTGACCTCGTTGCTGAACCGACCAATATTGCCGATAATTTGTTCCAGAACACCCATGTCGTGGCCTGCCGTCGGTGTCTTCTTTTCCGATACCATGACCTGACGTCCATCTTTCTGTGAATATTCCCTGACGCTGTCGACCATGTCGTCCTTGTTGAAGGTAATGGCGATAATCTGGCGACTGGTTTCTTCGGGTTTGAAGAAAGCTACTGCTTCCTCTGTACGACTGATGTAAAGCCAGGTTTCCTGACCATATAGGGAAGTTGAGGAGGGCGTCCCAAGGATGCGCTGGACTTGTGATTTGGATAATTCACCGGGTTGGATGCGTTCAAGGTTTTCAGCCAGCACTTTGTTGCCGCCAGCATACATACGAGGCCCACATGCCGAAACGCCGAGCGCAACGGAAAGGATCGCGCACGCCGCAAGCAGGCGGGATTTGCTCAAGGAGTTTTGCATTACCATTTTCTCCGCAATACTGAACAGTAAACCAAACGCATAAGAGTTTGATATAAAGCAGACAGCGCATGAACGAAAGCTCGCATTCGGATTTTGCGCGTATTTATCGTCCAAAAGGGTCACAGTATGCTGTTTTTTCGTAAGTCACCCAGTGTTTCCTCAGAAACCTGTGCCGAGTTATACAGGAAAATTGTAGGGTATGCGCGTCGGGAAGTCTTTTATTTGGACTTGGGAGTACCGGATACGGTTGATGGGCGGTTTGATGTTATATGTCTGCATATGTATCTTCTTATGCGGAAATTGAAGGACATAGGAACCCCCGAATCGTCTGCCCTGTCACAAGCCTTGTTTGATCGTATGTTTGCCGATATGGATGCCTCGTTACGTCAAATGGGCGTCAGTGATATGAAGGTTGGGAAAGAGGTTAAAGCCATGGCAAAAGCCTTTTACGGTCGGATCGAAGCATATGACCATGGCTTGGATGTTGCTTTGGATAGGTTGGAAGTCAGCGTGCAGAGAAATCTTTACCGTTCAGAAGGAAAAATCTTTGCGGCCCGAGCGGTTGCCGAGTATATGCAGGCAGCCTATGATGCCCTGAAACAATCGCCGGATGGAGATATTTTATCAGGGGTTATTCGTTTCCCAGATATCCTGGCAGATAATAATCAGGTTGAATAATATGGATTATGATATTAGCGAGAATGAAGAATTCTCCAGAATTTATTCTGTTGATAAGATTCCTCCGCTCGGTCGCAATGTAAAACTTGCCGCATCTGATGCGGAGTGTGCGGCTCTGGCCGATCGCTTCGGTGTTCTATCGTGCGACTTTCTTAAGCTTCAGTTGAAGTTGATGGTGAAGAGCAAAGGGCAGGTTGCAACAGCAAAGGGAAGAATGCGGGCAAGGGTGGTGCAATCATGTGTTGCGACGCTTGATCCGGTCATTCAGGATATCGACGAAGAGCTGAATCTGCTGTTTGAGGACGAAGAAGCCTTACAGGAAAACAATAATATACTTGACGTTGACGTCGACATAAGTAATGAAGACATCGCCGATCCCATCATCAACGGACATTTTGATGTGGGGGCGGCAGTGTCGGAACATCTTGCTATGGCATTGGATCCTTATCCGCGCCGTGAAGATGTTGAACTAAACCTGCCAAACGATGAAAACGCTGCGGAACCTGTACCATCTGCGGCGAATAATCCGTTTGCTGTTCTGGGTGTGTTAAAGGACCCAAAAGGCACAATTACAGGCGGTAATGAATCGTGATGCAGATTGCATGCGTATTACGCTTGCTCTATGGCGTGATATCGTCTAATTAATCCGGCCTTCTGTGGGGCCTTTAAGAACGAAAAGAGAGTTGAGCCAATGGCTGTTCCAAAGAAAAAAGTATCCAAATCCAAGCGCAACATGCGTCGTGCACATGACGCTCTGAAGTCCGCTGCTCACCAAGAATGCCCGAACTGCGGCGAACTGAAGCGCCCGCACCACGTTTGTGCATCCTGTGGTCAGTACGACGGCCGCGAAGTTGTTGCTGAAGCTGTCTAATCTTTTTTAGACGCTCGCTGTATTCTGTTTGATCGAGAAGGACGGGTCCATTGTCTAAATCCATCACGCTATCGCTGGATGGAATGGGCGGCGATGACGCGCCGGGTATTGTCCTGGACGGCATTGTACTCGCACGTAAACGCCATCCTGACGTACGCTACCTGCTCTACGGTGATGAGACCGTATTGGGTCCGCTTCTCGATAAACAGTACAAAAGCATCGCTGACATTGTCACGCTGTGCCATGCTCCCGACGTCATCAGCAATACGGACAAACCGTCTGTGGCTGTTCGCAGTGGTCGGAAATCCAGTATGGCTCAGGCGATCCGTGCGGTTAAGGACGGAAAAGTCGATGGTGTCGTATCTGCCGGTAACACTGGCGCGTTGATGGCTTTGTCCAAGTTAACGCTTCGGACTGTGCCGGGGATTGACCGTCCTGCGATTGCGGCGCTTATGCCGACGCAACGCGGTGAAAGTGTTGTGCTTGATCTGGGTGCAAACACCGAATGTGATGCAAACAATCTGGTTGAATTTGCCCTAATGGGAACCTTATTCGCCAGAAGTCTTCTTGCTCTGGAAAATCCGACAGTCGGTATTCTGAATATCGGTGAGGAAGAGCAAAAAGGCCGCGATGAAGTCAAAGAAGCTGCTGCAATTCTGCGGAATAATCAAAGCCTTGTGAATTTCAAAGGCTTTGTTGAAGGTAACGACATTGGCATCGGTACGGTTGATGTGGTCGTTACGGATGGGTTTACTGGCAATGTGGCCCTGAAGACCATGGAAGGAACGGCAAAAGTTATGAGCCGTTTTCTAAGGGAAGCTTTCAAGAGTTCATTGTTGGCAAAGCTGGGCTATGTTTTTGCTCGCCCGGCTATGAACAGGGTCCGTCATCGCACTGATCCTCGCCGTTACAATGGCGCAATGTTCCTTGGTCTGAATGGTATCGTTGTCAAAAGTCATGGCGGAACAGATGGACTTGGTTTTGCCAATGCCATCGGTGTCGCTGTCGATATGATACGTCACGGTTTTAATGACAGTATTCGTGCTGATCTTGAAAAACTGCACACGCAATCACCAACGGCTGAGGTACAGGCTGTATGACGATTATACGTTCTCGAATTGCCGGAGTTGGGGCTTATCTGCCGCAACGGGTAGTCACAAACGACGACCTTGCCAAGGTCATCGATACGTCTGATGAATGGATTAGAGAGCGTAGCGGTATTCGCCAACGCCATATTTCTGCCGATGATGAAAAAACGTCAGATCTGGCATCCCATGCAGCAAAAGAAGCCATGGCAGATGCGGGGTTGACGGCTGATGACATTGATATGGTCATTGTCGGCACGACAACCCCTGATGATACATTCCCGTCCACTGCATGTAGGGTTCAGGCCAAAATTGGCATGACCAAGGGCTGTGCATTTGACGTTCAGGCAGTTTGCTCCGGTTTTCTGTATGGTTTGTCGATCGCTGATAAGTTTATTCGTGGCGGCGAAGCCAAGAACATTATCGTCATCGGTGCAGAAACCATGTCACGTATTCTTGATTGGCAGGATCGTGATACGTGCTTTTTGTTCGGTGATGGCGCAGGGGCGGTAGTCCTGCAAGCCACTGAAGGCGAAGGGACCAGCGCGGACACGGGCATTTTGTCTACTCACCTGCATTCTGATGGTCGTCACCGTGACCTTTTGCACTCGACAGGTGGGCCGTCTAGTTCCAAGGAAGTTGGCGTCGTGCATATGGAAGGTAAAGAAGTCTTCCGTCATGCCGTTGTTAATCTGGCTTCCGTCGTTAAAGAAGCTTTGGAACATAATGGATTGACTGGTCCGGACCTTGATTGGTTGGTGCCGCATCAAGCCAATATGCGGATTCTGCTTGGAACAGCGAAGAAAGCTCGTATCCCGACGGAACGCATCATTGTCACCGTTGAAGATCATGCGAATACTTCTGCGGCTTCTGTCCCGCTTGCCCTGTGTGCAGGCGTGAAGGAAGGAAAAATTAAGCGCGGACAGTTGTTGCTTCTGGAAGCCATGGGTGGTGGTTTTACTTGGGGTGCGGCTTTGGTGCGCTTCTGATTTGACGCCAAAACGTTAGGCTGTTACGCAATTATCAAAAAAAGCTACCCAACGATGGGTGGCTTTTTTTGTTTTTTCTTTGAAATTATGAAATTCCTCACCATTTTGATATTGCCGCATTTTTTTGTGGTTGGTAATCTTTTGTGAGGCACTGAACACGTATGGAGGTTCGCATGAGTGAACAAACGATGACACGCGCAGACCTCAGCGAAGCGATTTATCAGGAAGTAGGCTTGTCGCGGAACGAGTCCGCCGATCTTCTGGAAATGGTTATCGAAGAAATTTCCGAAGCATTAGCAAAAGAAGATGTTGTGAAGATTTCTTCTTTTGGCAGTTTTTCTGTTCGCAGCAAAGGCGAACGGATTGGCCGTAATCCAAAAACTGGTGACGAGGTTCCGATCTTGCCACGTAAAGTTTTGGTCTTCCGACCGTCGCAGCTGCTAAAGGCGCGAATTAACGAGGATTGATAATTTCCGCAATTGTGCGGTTGCTATTTCAAATAGGGTACTATTATGAGCAGCACTGTGGCGAATGGTCGACGCAGCAAGAAGTCTGACGGTGCGTTCCGAACGATCAGTGAAGTCGCTAAAGAACTTGATCTACAGCAACATGTGCTGCGATTTTGGGAAACTCGCTTTGATGCCGTGCAACCGCTGAAGCGGGGCGGGGGCCGCCGTTATTACCGCCCTGAGGATGTACAGCTTTTGCGGACCATTCGTGATCGTCTATATCAGGATGGTTTCACGATCAAAGGTGTGCAGCGTCTTTTGGATGAAAAGGGTGTTGACGCGTTTGTCGCAGAGGCAGGCCATCCAATTGAGAATTTGCCGGCTGCAGCAGAGACAGACGAACCGCATTTGCCGTTTGACCAGCCTTCTGATGAACAGGCTGCGGATTTGTCCTGTACCCTAACTGACCATCAGCGCAAAGAAATTCAGTCAGCAATTCATGAATTGGAAGCTCTTAAGCTGACTTTAGATCAAGCCCTTGAAAATGCTTGAGCCTATTGTTTTGAAAAAGCAGAGGTAATTGCATTTGACCTCTTGCCTATAAAGGGGGAGGGGGCTATAGTGCGCCTCCTCTGGTGGCGATGGTCATTAGATGTCGGAGCGTGGCGCAGTTTGGTAGCGCACCAGCATGGGGTGCTGGGGGTCGTGGGTTCAAATCCCGCCGCTCCGACCACTAGCTTTTAATTAAGTTTGTGGTTTGATCGTTTTTAACATTTAAATATTTCTTGTATTGATGTTCAGCAGCCTAAGGGGTGCTGATTTTTTTTGTCAATTTTGGTTTGTGTATATAGACAAGAAAAAGCCGGGATATACCCGGCTTTTTCTTGTAGCGTATGATGTTTGCTTCTTAAGCAAGCGTCAGTTTTTCTGCCGCAACTTTGCCGCCTCGGCCCGCAACAAGTTCATAAGAAACCCGTTGACCTTCGTTAAGTCCAGACAGGCCGGATTGCTCAACTGCTGAAATGTGCACGAATGCATCTTTGGAGCCATCATCAGGTTCGATAAAGCCAAAACCTTTGGAGGTATTGAACCATTTCACTGTACCAGTAGCCATTTTTTTTCCTTTCGAAATGACTGAGAATGCAAGAGAGATACTTGCACTGCTTTAAACGTATCAATTGTCGAAGAGAAAAAACGTGGTATACCGCCAAGGCGGAGATCATGAATGTTTCAGCGACAGAAACGCAGGAATTATATATTCCATAAATAAATAAACATCAAGTGTTTATTTATGGGGTTAAGGTAGTTTTTTTGCTTCTTTTTTAATGGTGCATTTTTTATTTGGTTAATTATGCGTTAATTCCATGTTGCTAGCGCACAGTACGCTACAATTTTCGGTGTGTTTTGCGTTAACTTCATTTGCAGTTTTATTTAGATGCGATTTGTCGCCCTGTCTCTGTTAGGCGGCAGACCAACCAATCTGGTTTTAACTTATTGAAAAACCAAGGCTCTGCCCAACCTTTGTCGAGGCAGGTCTGAACAATCCGCCGACTGATACGGCGACCACTGTCGTCAAATAGGGGTAATTTTCCGCCAGCCTGCTGTAAACCGCGCTTTAACCATTTTCTTTGAGCCGCTGTTGGTGATGACTGATCAGATGTCGTTTCGCTGTCAGATACGTGAGAAGTGTTCGACGTCATACGTGCCTCTTGTCTTGGCGAAATCACAACTAAGACACATACTGTAGACGGTTCAGGCAGGTGTTGTCCATGCGGCAAACCATAAAGAACAGGAGTTTCATATGTCGACTACTGCAAATTCATTTTGCCTTGTTTACGTGACAACGTCTTCGGAAATGGAAGCTACGAAAATTGCAAGTGCCGTTATTTCAGATCGTTTGGCAGCCTGCGCAAATATTCTGGGATCCGTTAAATCCATGTACTGGTGGGATGGTTCGGTGCAGACAGATCAAGAGTGCTCTATGTTGTTGAAGACTCGTAAGGACTTGTTCACGCGTTTAGAGCAAAAGATACGCACCTTGCACAGTTACGATTGTCCGTGCATTGTCGCGTTGCCGCTTGAGAACGGCAACGCATCGTTTTTGCAGTGGCTTTCTGATCAAACCCTTGGGGGCGATGAAGCAGAGAGTGCTTTAGGTAATTGAAGCCGGACACGTAACAGTTACAATCGCATGCGCTGCCAAACCTTCGCGTCGCCCAACAAAGCCAAGCTGCTCGGTCGTCGTGGCTTTGATGCCAACCCGACCATTATCAATACCAAGAAGTGAAGCGACGCGTGTGGTCATCATGCGGCGGTGCGGACCAATGCGCGGGGCTTCCCCCAAAATGGTTATGTCTGCATTGATGATGCGGGCTCCCCGTGCGCGAAGCAAGGCGACGGCCCGATCTACAAACAGTACGGAAGCCGCACCTTTCCATTTCATATCTGATGGCGGGAAATGTTGACCGATGTCCCCGGCCGCAATAGTGCCGAGTAAAGCATCAGTTAAGGCATGCAGGGCAACATCCGCGTCAGAATGTCCAAGAAGTCCTTGCTCATGTGGTATAACAACGCCGCAAATGGTTACTGAGTTTCCTTCACCTAATTTATGAACATCGAACCCGTAACCTGTGCGAGTTTCCTCTGGTCCTTGCATCATCGCGCGCGCACGGTCAAGGTCATCGCTGCTGGTGATTTTAAAATTACGGATGTCACCATCAATCAGATCAATTTTCATTCCGGCGGCCTCGGCAACACTGGAATCATCTGTCAGGGATTGTCCTTGCAGCTTTTGGTGAGCGCTCAGGATTTTGTTAAAATTGAAAGCCTGAGGCGTCTGAATTCGCCATACATTTTCGCGGGATACGGTTTCACACCCATCCTTGGTATATTTCTTCAACGTATCTTGTACGGGCAGGGCAGGGACGACAGCGTCGCTGTGCTCCAATGTATCCAACAGGCGATCAATCAATCCTGATGGCAAAAACGGTCGGGCGCCGTCATGGATTAATACCCAGTCTGGGGCGGTGTTATTGGCAATAGCTTGTAGGCCAAGGCGAACGGAATCCTGACGTTCTTCGCCGCCCATTATAGGTGGGGCCAGACCAAGGCCTTTTGATGCAGCTTCATATAACTGTATATCGTCTGGATGGATGACGGTGCGGACTTCGGTAATGTCCGGGTGTGATGCTAGTCGACCAAGGGTATGGCGCAGCATGGGGTCAGTGCCCAATTGCCTGTATTGTTTTGGAATATCTCCGCCAAAGCGTCGCCCACGTCCGGCCGCAACGACCAAAGCCACACATCGTTTCATGTGGTCCCCCATACTCATGATAATTATTGATGCTGTACGGTATCCTGACCAGCGGACTGAGCCAAGGGCAATTTCCTTTTTTCCAGAGTGACGCAAAGCACTGCATTTTTTGTGCTATTTTTTGTGCAAAAATCAGGCAGGCAAAAGCCGGAACTGCAAAATAGCTAAAAAAATAGTCAAATTTCTGGATTTTCCTTGCGCTTTTGCCGTGGATTGGGTGCAATGGGCAGGAACAATGATTGGCGGATGCATGCCCATTACAATTGCCCCAATTCAAGCTGACCCAGCGGTGATTCTTGCGCCGATGTCTGGTGTGACCGATGCGCCTTTTCGCCTGCTTGCCCGCAGGTACGGCGCACCGCTGATTGCATCGGAAATGTTTGCCAGCAGTATGATGCAATATGGACGCGCTGAACGGCAAAAACGATGCATAGATTTTGCTGCTGAACATCCCTTGATTGTTCAGCTTGTGGGGGGCGATGCCAAAATGATGGCAGAGGCTGCCCGCATTGCTGTGGATTGTGGGGCTGCGGTTATCGATATTAATATGGGGTGTCCCGCCCGCAAAATCGCAAAATCCGGCGGCGGGGCGGTCATGATGCAGGACGAAGCTAATGCTGTCGCTGTGGTCAATGCGGTGACTAAGGCCATAGACGTGCCGGTGACTGTGAAAATGCGGCTGGGCTGGGATGAAAATTCCATGAATGCGCCAAGCCTTGCTTCAAAGGTCGTAGACGCGGGCGCGTGCCTGATTACGGTCCATGGTCGAACACGAATGCAACTGTATAGCGGGCAGGCAGATTGGCGGGCTGTAAAGACGGTCGTTGATGCAGTGCCGGTGCCAGTTATTGTAAACGGTGATATTTGCGACACGAAAACCGCCCAATGGGCAATGGAGCAGTCCGGTGCTGAGGGTGTTATGGTTGGTCGTGCCGCCTGCGGAAAGCCATGGCTGGTCGGTCATATTGCAACGGGATTGAAAACGGGTCAGCACCCGGCAGAGCCGTCTTTGGAAGAACGGCATGATTTGTTACAGGAGCATACTGACCTATTGATATCTGCATACGGACCCCATAATGGGGTGATTATGGCGCGCAAGCATATTGCCTGGGGGTTATCCGGCTTGGCAGGGGCTGCTGCATTTCGCGAACAAATATTTACGGCAGCAACACGCCAAGAAACGCGCGCTTTGATCAGACAAATCTTTGATCTGAATATTCAGGCTGAACACGAATTCACGTGTGTTGGTCAGTCCCATGGTTATGGGAAAGTTTAGGGAGCAGGTAGGCAATGCCGAAAAATAGTCCGCCATCGCCGAAAGGTCAGCAGCCGCTGAAAGCTGATGACATGCTGAATATTCTATATGCATTACCTGAAGCCGTCGTTGTGGTGGATGATGAAAATGCGATCATTTATGTCAATGCCAGCGCGGAAAGTCTGTTTCAAACCGGTGGAACCCACATGGTTGGTGAGGCTTTGGATACCTTTGTCCCAAATGACAGTCCTGCATTTGTGCTTTTGGATCAATGCCGACGTGAACACTGCCTATTCTCTGAATATGGTGTGGAGTTGGATACACCACGCACTGGGGTACGTAGTGTCACCTTACAGGTTGCCCCGGTATCCGATGACTTGCAGTGGGTGATTTTGTCCATTCATGAGCATTCCATAGCCAAGAAAATTGGGCAGCAATTGAGCCACAGAAATGTAGCCCGTTCTGTAACTGCAATGGCTCGGCTTTTGGCGCATGAAGTCAAAAACCCTTTATCCGGCATCCGTGGGGCGGCTCAGCTTCTTGAGCAGACTGTCGCCGATGAGGACCGGACACTGACACGACTGATTTGTGATGAAACCGACCGCATTGTGACGTTGGTTGATCGTATGGATGTGTTCTCTGATAAACCGAACCTGATTAGAAACCCGGTTAATATCCACCAAGTGCTGGAACACGTGCGTCGGGTGGCTGAAAACGGTTTTGCTAAAGGAATTAAAATCGTTGAAAACTATGATCCATCATTGCCGCCTGTCCTAGGTGATAGGGATCAACTGATTCAGGTTTTTCTCAACCTGATTAAGAACGCTGCAGAAGCCTGCCCAAGCGAGGCCCCCGAGATCGTTCTGACTACAAATTATCAGCACGGTATCCGTCTTGCAGTCCCTGGAGGATCCAGCCGAACACAGCATGTGCCGCTGGTCGTGCAGGTGCAAGACAATGGCGGCAGCATTCCTAAAGACCTTCGCCAGAACATTTTCGATCCTTTTGTCACGACCAAATCTTCTGGAAGCGGTCTTGGCCTGTCTTTGGTCGCAAAAATTATCGATGATCACGGTGGAATTATCGAATTTGATAGCCAACCCCGAAAAACCATCTTCCGCGTTATGTTACCCGTAGCCTGATACCCCCCCCTGCAAGGTGAGCCTATACAATGACAACCCCGACTATACTTGTTGCAGATGATGACCGCAGTATACGAACCGTCCTATCTCAGGCATTGTCCAGAGCAGGGTATGATGTTCGCTGTACCGGGAATGCCGCGACCTTGTGGCGCTGGGTCGAAGATGGTGAAGGTGATTTGATTGTTACTGACGTTGTCATGCCGGATGATAATGGTCTTGACCTGATTCCTCGGATCAAAAAATTGCGGCCGGATTTGCGTATCATCGTTATGAGCGCGCAAAACACCCTGCTGACAGCGGTGAAGGCAACCGAACGCGGCGCCTTTGAGTATCTACCAAAGCCGTTTGATATCAAAGAGTTACAAAGTGTTATTCAACGTGCGCTTACAACGCCCGCTGTTTCATCGCGGCTGTATGAAAATGTAGAGGCCGAAGAACGCCTGCCTTTGATCGGTCGATCTGCGGCTATGCAGGAAATCTATAGAACACTGGCCCGCTTGATGACGACGGACTTGACCGTGATGATCAACGGTGAATCCGGCACAGGTAAAGAGCTGGTGGCGAAAGCATTGCACGAATACGGCAAGCGTCGTAATGGGCCATTTGTTGCGGTGAATATGGCGGCTATCCCACGGGAGTTGATCGAAAGTGAGTTATTCGGTCATGAAAAGGGCGCTTTTACTGGTGCGACGTCTCGTTCCGTTGGGCGTTTTGAACAGGCCGAGGGGGGAACCCTGTTTTTGGATGAAATCGGCGATATGCCGCCAGAAGCACAGACTCGTTTGCTCCGTGTATTGCAGGAAGGTGAATACACGACGGTTGGTGGTCGTACGCCAATTCGCGCCAATGTTCGGATCGTCGCGGCAACTCACCGAGATTTAAGCGTACAAATCCGACAGGGATTGTTCAGGGAAGATTTGTACTACCGTTTAAATGTCGTGCCAATTCGCTTGCCGGCATTGCGTGAACGGACAGAAGATATTCCGGAACTGGTCACACATTTCATGAATATGGCGGCACAAGAAGGGTTGCCTCACAAGACGTTAACATCACAGGCAATTGAACGCTTGCAATCCCATCGTTGGCCCGGAAACGTTCGTGAATTGGAGAACCTGATCCGACGTTTGGCGGCTTTGTATTCACAGGAAACCATCGAAATTGATTCCATTGAAGCCGAACTTTCAACAACAGGAAGTTCTGCCCATGATCCTGATAATCAGGAAAATGAAGGGTTAAGTGGCATTATTGAGCGACATCTGCGCGAATATTTTGGCGCACATGATGATGACCTTCCCCCCCCTGGACTTTATGACCGTATTTTGCGTGAAGTTGAACGCCCATTAATTTCCCTGTGTCTTGATGCAACCCGCGGGAATCAGATTAAGGCGGCGCATGTGTTGGGAGTAAACCGAAACACGTTGCGTAAAAAGATTCGGGAATTGGACATACAGGTTGTTCGCGGCGTAAAGTAAGGCCCCGTTTGGCGTTTGCCCTTAACTCTGATGTATTTACGAATGGTGATAAATGTCCGTAGCACCGTCTCCGAATAAAACCCATAGGCTTGGCATGAAGTTTGGCCTGTGGGCGCGCCGGATGCGTTTGGCGCGGCGGTTTGCTATTGCCTTATCGATTGGAGCGTTGATTTCCGGTGTGCTGACCATGGCAGCACTGTTTGATACCGGACCTTTCAGAACTACGCCGGATCAAACATTCCTGTTTCTGTATCTGGATCTTGTCTTTTTGTTGGCCCTTAGTGTTGTGGTGGGGCGCAGACTGATCTTGATGTATTTGGAACGTAGAAGCGGGGCTGCCGGATCACGACTGCAAAGCCGACTGGTCCTGACGTTTGCTTTGCTTTCTGTCGTGCCAACCATTCTTGTCGGGACTTTTTCGGCATTTTTCTTCCATAACGGGTTGCAGGAATGGTTTAGCGACCGCGTGCGGCTGGCTGTTAATGAATCATTGGTGGTGGCTGAAGCTTACCTGAAAGAACATCAGCAAGCCGTTGCAACCGATGCATTATCCTTAGCGCAAGGCGTTTCCAGAAGCTGGACAAGTATGTCCTTTTCCGAACATCGCATGGATGCCTTTATGCGTCAGGAAACTTTGGAACGTGGCTTAAGTGAAGCGGTGGTTTTTGATCGGAGCGGACAAGTTCTTGCTCGGGCAGGTTTTACATTTTCTCTCCGTTCCGAAGACGTGCCAATTTGGGCAATTGAAAAAGCCCAACGCGGGGAAGTTGCCCTGTTGACCAGTGATGATGATGACAGGGTCCGTGCTCTCATTCGTCTTGATGTCATGAGTGCCGGGGAATATTTCCTGTATATTGGGCGATTTGTCGATGCAACTGTCATTGCGCATATGGAAAAAGCGCGAGATGCGGTGCAGGCGTTTCAGGCGTTAGAAATCCGTCGCTGGGATGTGGAATTGACCTTTACCTTGGTATACATCCTTGTTTCTCTGTTGCTGTTATTGGCGGCAATGTGGCTGGGGTTAACTCTATCCAATCAGTTGATCCAACCCATCAGTGAATTGATCGGTGCCGCCGAAAAAGCCGGGAAGGGCGACTTAACGCACAGGGTTAAGGAATATGCCTATACTGATGAAATCAGTTTGCTTTCAAGAACTTTTAACCGGATGATTTCACAGATTTCCGATCAGCGTGAAGATCTGTTGGAAGCCAACCAGCAATTGGATGAACGTCGCCGTTTTACAGAGGCTGTGTTGACCGGGGTTTCCGCCGGTGTGATCGGGCTGGACGCACACGGACGTATTCGCGCCATCAATCCATCAGCGGCTTCTCTTCTGGCTGTATCCTCAGAAAATGCAATCGGGTGTATGCTTTCGGATGTGGCGTCCGACCTTGGTTCAGCCTTCACCGAAATGCGCCATAGTAATGATCGGAGCGAACAAAAACCTGTGTCTATCTATCGAGATGGTCATGAAAGGGTGTTGTTGCTGCGTGTCAGTGCGGATTATGCCAATCATCAGGTGAT
>JAALLQ010000206.1_pt1 | contig 18400 bp, 15 predicted proteins | sample 7245921 | NCBI WGS metagenome assembly JAALLQ01 (sample SAMN13049200, study PRJNA578106) | oil field metagenome | isolation source: filtered produced water from oil reservoir B7 | place: USA:offshore Texas | collected 2016 | reverse complement strand
GTGCAAAGTATCTCGCTGATATCCCGATGGTCTGTATCGATATCGCACCATGTCCGACAGTTACTGCATCAGATGTGGTACTGCCAGGTGTAATCGATGCTATGGAATGTGACGGTACCTTCTACAGGCTCGACAACGTGCCCGTACACTTCGAACCGTTCACAGACTCACCATTCTCAGAGACAAAGAGCAACGAGGAAACCCTCAAGATACTCTTTGAGAAGGTAAAGGCCATAAAAGAAGCATGAGTGAGAACCCGCACTTAAAAGGAGACAGGAAGACCGAGATCTTCCGGGAAGATGAGGAAAATAATTCCTCTCCCTTTTATGCCCCGTTGAAGTGCCTGGAAATCACAGAGAACAACAAACAACACATCGATGTGGACGTTATCATCGAAGAAAGGTTAGACCTTTTCGTAAATAACGTTCATATAACCACTTTTTTTGCAAGTCCCAACGAACTCAGAGAGCTTGCTCTGGGATTTTTGGTCTGCGATGGATTCATAGAACCTAGTACAAAAGTCCATGAGATCACAATCAAAGATAAGTCTATTTTCTGTGAAATTGATATCAATACTCAGGAACTGGAAAAACTGAAACATATTGTCAGATGCGGAAGCACATCATACCACAGGGACGATTTCAGACAGATTAATTCTGATGCACAATTCACTCCGGATGCCATCATCCATGCAGTGAGCCAGTTAAAAGAGCTTGGAAGAATCTGGCACCTTACAGGCGGAGCACACACTTCCATGGTATGTGATGAACGGGGAGAAGTTCTCTTCTTCTGTGAGGATGTGGGAAGAGCATGCTCGGTTGACAAGGTTGTTGGAAAAGCTCTTATGAACGGCACCGACCTGTCAGAATGCGCCCTGATAACCACAGGCAGGCTTGCCTCCACCATGGCCTCAAAGGCAGTGAACGCCGGATTTGCTCTGGTTGCCAGCAAGGGTGCCACTGTTCATGAGGCTGTGGAACTTGCACGAGAGACAGGTATCACACTGGTGGCTTTTGTGAGGGGAAAGAACCTGTATGTGTATTCCGGGGAAGAGCGAATAATACAGTAAATTACAGGAATGAAAGAAGAAGAAGAAGAAGAAGTGTTACCTTCTTTTCCCGGATATTGAATAAGCAACTATTATCCCTACTGACACTAGCACAAATCCGAGAGCCCATTCTTTGCTGTAGGCCGGATTTTTTTCCGAAGATTCCTGCTCCTCAGAAGATTCAAATGAGCTTAATCCTGATTCAGAGTCCATGGTCCCGGCTTCAGATGATATGACACTGTCTTTTGATTCCGTTTCCGGTTCAGCATCTTTGTACGTGAGATCTCCGCTTTCTCCGCCGGAGCTGGCAGTCCCCCCATCAGAAGATGAAATACCAGTTGAACTCACTCCACCTGAATTCTTGTCAGGTTCGGGTGCAGGCAAGTTATTCACATCTGACTCCATACTATTGATATCATTATTGAAGGTGATGAGACCGCTTATACCATTACTAATCCCTTCTGATGTCGAGTTTCGGGCAGAGACCGTTATCGTGTATTCGATCTCATCATTGCCGGATATGTTTGCAGGTGTCCACTCGTTTGCATAGATACCATCATTCGCATTTTCGTCATTATGAGCACCATCATCAAAGAGAGTGATCGGGTTTTCGCTATTGTTGAAAGAAACCCGTACCAGGATATTCTCCGAATCCTGCAACGGATTACCGGCATTGTCTGTTACTTTTGCCTGGATCAATATGGAATCGTCCGGATCAATTAAAAGACAAACTTCAGGATTTAAAATGTCAACTTTTAGAAATCCATCGGGCGTTGCGTCTTTCTTTTCTATATTGAGAATTACAAGACCTTTCTCATTCGTAACGTAAGCATAATCACCTGAAACCGCAAGACCACATGCATGACCACCTGTATCATCATTAAAACTTACATCATAATAACCTTCAAAAGATGGTGATGAGGGGTCACTGACATTAACCACACCAAAATACAGACTGGCTGCGTAGACGTAATTTTCCTGAACAGCAACGCCAACTCCCAGATTCCCAGGAGGAGTACTGGCAGCAGGACCGCATACGCTGGAGCTTCCATAGGAAGGTGATGAGGGATCACTGATATCATCAATGAAAAGACGATTGTAAGAATCAATTGAGTAGGTACGATTGCCTGAGACGGTAATACCTTCGTAGATCTCATCCATTAAATTGAGTGGATTAGTTCTGCCTGTGATAGTGGGCGATTTTGGATCACTCACATCAAAAATAAAAAGACCGAACTCAGAAGCTACATAGGCATAATCCTCTTCGACAACAACATCAAATGCATTGAAACCAGACTGACTGAAATTACCGGCAAAAACTGGTGAAGAAGAATTGCTGACATCAATTATTACAAGCCCGTTTCTGCCATTTGCTAAATAGGCATAGCCCTCTGATATGGCCACCCCTCTTTCAATTCCATCAGGGTCATAACTGCCAATGAGGGCTGGTGAGGAAGGATTGCTGATATCAATGATTCTAAGACCGTTTTCTTCACCTGTTACATAGGCATTATCACCTTCAACAGCAATATCATGCGCTGAGCCGTTTACATCACACCTGCCTGCAGGAATTGGCGAGGAAGGGTTGCTGACATCAACGACAACCAGACCATTTTCGCTATCAGTTACATAAGCATACTTATCCTTAAGCTCAATATCGCATGCCTGGCCATCTGTCTCAAAAGTAGACACCAGAGTTATGTTAACCTCATCCGCGCCTGCTGCTGTAGCACCACAGACGATGAAAAACACTAATAGAACAAGAACTGAGTTAAAAGACCTCACGCATATCCACCCCCGAATTATTCCAACCTAAACAAAGAGTGAAGACGATAGTATTTAACAAAAGTGAATTTTAAATACTGTCTAAAGTTTGGGAATAATCTTACTTAAAACTCCGAAATCCTGCTGTTCAATTTCTAATAAACCAGATAACCTGTCTTTGATGAATATTCATAAATGAAAGATAAAATAGAAAAAGTGTAAGCAAGCTGTTTATTTCTCACAGTTCTGATATGTAGCCGGATCCAATATTTCAGTACGAAGAATAGAGAGAGAATTATACTCATCGGTGATACACACATGATTGTCTTCAACATCAAGACCAAAAGAAAAAGTCGAAGTGGCATAACCGCCCACCACAGCTGGTGACAAAGGGTTACTGATATCGACAACAAAAAGCTGGTTCGGACATGACAGGTATGCATAATCATCTTTGACAACAACTTCCTGCACAGAACCAACATTATCAAAATTACTCACAATAGTTGGTGAAGAGGGAGTGTGGATATCAACAACTTTCAAAGAACCATTGTAACCTGTTAAATAGGCATAACCGTCCGATACGGCAATCGATCCCGCATAATCAATCATATCACAAGTTCCCACAAGGTCTGGTGATGATGGATCACTGATATTGACCAGCCATAAGCCATCGATCTCACTGACGATGCAGGCATGGTCACCTTCGACTGCAACGTCAGGTGCGGACAGAGTATCATACCTGCTTACAAAAACTGGCGATCGGGGATCGTTGATATCAAGAATAACAAGGCCACTGTAAGTGGTTAAACAGAGGCACCCATCTGAGGACTCAATACCTCGAACACCGACATCATCTACGGTCAAATCAAGATCATAACTGCCAGCAAGATATGGTGATGAAGGATTACTGATATCAATGACATTCAAAGAAGCATTACCAGAGCATTCACTATATACCAGATAGGCGTAATCATCTGATATTTCAAAGATATCTGCTTTACCTCCGGTATCATAATCACCTGCAAGTTTTGGTGATTCAGAATTGCTGATATCAATAATTTGAAAATTACCTTCGCCATTAACTGCATAGACATAATCACCTTCAATATCAACATATCTTGCTTCCTGACGAATCGAATCATCATTATCCTCGTAACCAAAAGAAGAATCGAGGATTACGTTTACTTCATTTGCATTTACCACGATAATCACTGAATATATTAAAATCAAAACTATTCCGATAAATGCCAGAATATTATTGGTTTTCATATCCATTCCCCTTATGATAATTGATAGGGAAAATATTTGGACTTATCTGAAATCCTCCACTCTCACAATCAAATTGAAAATGAAAGTGATCTGACTATAAACATTTAGACATGTGCGGGTAAAAAATGTATTCAGAGCATATATTTCGATGCTGACCTGTCGCTGAAATCAAAAACATTATATCATATCGCCCCCTAGTAGAGACGCGTTAAGTAACACAATTACAACTAAGAATCATACCAGCATTTTAAAAGAAGGTTATATTATGAGTGAAAAAATCGGAATTTTAGCTATTGGTCACGGCAGCAGATTACCATACAACAACCAGGTTGTAACTGAGATCGCTAACATGATAGCAGAGAATAATCCTGAGTACATAGTAAAAGCAGGATTCATGGAGAATAGCGAACCTACCGTAGAAGAAGCTCTCCAGTCATTTGAAGGCACCGGTGTTACAAAGATCGCTGCTGCACCTGTATTCCTTGCATCAGGCATCCACATAACAAAAGACATTCCTGAGATCCTCAAACTTGACCCCGAGACAAACGAAGGCGAGCTCGATCTTGACGGACAGAAGGTCAAGATTGTATACGCAAAACCTCTTGGAAGCGACAAACTCATCGCAGATCTCATCTTCAAGAGAGCACAGGAAGTCCTTTAAGCTGTATCATTGATACAGTTTTCTTTTTTTTCATTTGGGTTTTTTATTGGAATTCAGATAGCAATCCCCAGCTGATCTGACCTTGCACTGATCGCATTTTCTATAATATCCGCAAGGTTATCACGTGCAATATCGGTCACAGCTGCAAATACAGTCATTTTACCATCTGCAGGAGTTCTGGTGTTGACATACTCAATCTCCGGCTGGTCCTGGTAGGAGGTAACACTGACCTTAAGAGCTACAGATTCTGTGTGGAGAAACATTTTCAGGTGCCCCAGGAACCGGAGATTCAACTCCAAAATACTTCTTTTAATCGATTCTATTAGTTCCAGAGCCATGTGAGTTACCTGATTCTGATCTGAAAAACCGCTTATGGAATAGGAATCAGCATAGCTGCTTACATTGAAGTGATTAAACTCATCCGCAGGAGTACACGACTCGGAGAGTGATATTTTGTTTGTTTTTGTAATTTCATTATTCATTCCTGAAATTGGGGAACTATTTTTCAATCTTCTGACAAGTGAATCTGCAAAGCTGATGAATGAATCACCATCATCACATTTCAAGGACAAAGAGTGAAGTGTAGCGTGAGGATTTATTTTCTTTATAGTTGTTGCAAATTCAGATAGCTGATCTGTGTTTAGCAGGTCTTTTTTGTTAAGCAGGACAATATCTGCATTTTCTATCTGCCTTGTAATCGCCTCCCCTGAGTGCTGCATCAGGTCATCGAATTTACTTCCATCTATCAACCCTACAATAGGCCCCATGCTAACTTCCGAACCGAAATCCATTTTCTCGATCTGCTCCTTGACCCTTAGAGGAAATGCAACACCCGTTGGTTCAATAAGAAGGACATCAGGATCGTATTGTGCCTGCACCAGTGCTATGTTTGCCTCCAGAGCATATTTAAGAGTACAGCAGATACAACCTCTTGGAATTTCCTTTGATTCAAGGCCATTCTCACTGATAACCTGGCCGTCGACACCCACATCACCAATATCATTGACAAGCACTGAAACGCTAAATCCTTTTTCCTGCAGGTGTTTCCCTATTCTGATAACAGAAGTTGTTTTTCCACTACCAAGAAAGCCACTTATTATGATAATTTGCATGCAAACTCTCCAGTTTCGACATTACACAATTTTGAATACTTCAGAGAATTGAAAATAATAAATTTTAAAGCTGGCAGTCATTACTTTCCGTGTCACAGCTTATAAAATCATGATCATAGATGTCATCCATCTCTTCATGAAGATGTTTATGTTCATTCCCATATTCATGCTTATGATCATGATCGTCTTCATCATCGTCATGATCGTGGTGATGGTGGTGATGATCATGCGGGTCATGCAAACGCTGGGATATAAAATTTCGCTTACTAAAGACCTGTTCCACATTTGAGTCAACCAGATCGACAAGCTGGTCCTCGTTCAGTCCGGAGATTGCAGTGAGGATCTTAAACCTTGGACCAGAATGTGCAGTCGTTTTTATGATATTCATTTCAGGGTTTTCGGAATAGGAAGTTATGCTTATTTTTACAGTTTCATCAGGAGTTTCCAGGAACATCTTTATGTGTCCCACGAATTCAGGACTTAGTTTGATAATTTCGGATTTGACACTCTCGGCAATCTCCATGGAGATTACTTTAGCAGTTTCGCTATCAATGTCCTCCTCCAGTATTTTGTAGTCATTTGCATAAGAAGCAAGTCCTGAACTTTCACTGTCATAGTGTGTGTGATGTTCGTGATTGTGATGATCATGACTGTGAGGACCATGGTCATCGTGTGCCTCATGATGATGATCTTCATGGTGATGCTTGTGATCTTCATCATGGTGACTATGGTCGTGGCAATCTACAGTATGTTCTTTCACAGAAGTTACTGAAGCATGACTCTCTTCAGCTAAAGATGGAACGATCATATCCATGAGTTCACTGAAGCCAGAGTCTCCTGCACGTGATGACATAGTAATAACCCTGGCACTAGAATTGAGCTGTTGTACAGAATCTACAAGAACAGACATTTTAATAGGCTCAACAAGATCCGCCTTATTTATCACAAGTATCTCTGCATCTTCTATTTGTCTTAATGCATAGACCTTAACTGATTTCATGATGTCCTTGAAACGGCTACCATCTATTAGTGTCACAAGAGGGGCCACTTTAATATTATCCCCGAAGTTCATTAATTCGAGTTCTTTTTTGATCAGATTCGGGAAAGCAATTCCTGAAGGCTCTACCAGAATATAATCTGGATTATATGAGTGATAAAGTTCAGTTAATGTCGTTTTCATGTTGAGTTTCAGAGTGCAGCAGATACATCCGTTTGTTATTTCCTTGGTGTCAAGTCCGTATTTTGAGATCAGATCACCATCAATACCTACTTCTCCAACCTCGTTCACAATTATTGCTACTGTGTGGCCTCTTGCCGCCAGTTCTTTTCCTACATTGATTACTGTTGTTGTCTTTCCGCTACCTAAAAAACCACCGATGATAATTGCGTCCATTTATTCTACCTCCTTAAATGCAAGTAAAAGTTAATACCAATTTATACTATAAAAATGTATTCATAAAGTTGGAGAGTAGCCAAAAATCAATATTAAAATATAAATCAAATCGTAGCCAGCCCAATATAGAACATAATTGCCATCATGAAGCATACAAAATACATACTTTAAAGAATATAGTGATAGATACGATTAAATAATTTTCAAGAAAAACAATATGTACAAGGGTTGTGAATTGAACATAAATAAATACAAAAAGTAACTATTTTTGTAGTAAGACCAAATCAGAATTTAATGGTTTTAAAGAAACTCAAAGAGCAAACATATATAGAAATCTGCAATCCAAACTCTGAGACAGACAAACGTGAGATCGAGTGTCGGGCATAATGTCATGATCACATCTGTGAAGCATCCTAGAAGCTGCAGACATATTTCATACCCCATATTCAAGAGAACATAGTAATTTCTCTAAGACAGTATTGCTGACACTGCACCCTTTTTGTTGTAATTCACTTGTGACTCCTTTATCAAATACCGCATATCAAATTCACACAATTCTTGCGTAATCACACATCAAATAATTTATTGCCGGGGAACAGTTTCGGTAACTAAGAGGCAAATAATGATCAAAGAGCTGGAGAGCTGCGAAATAGATTCCATTATGGATATCTGGCTGAAGACAAATACTAGTTCACACTGCTTCATACCTGAAGAATACTGGACCAGGAATTATAGCGTTGTCAAAGAGGAATACCTGCCCGCCTCTGCGACCTTTGTCTATAAGGAAGATGATGTAATCAAGGCTTTCATAAGTGTTATTGATGACTGTTTTATTGGTGCACTATTCGTTTTAGAAAAATATCAGAGAAAAGGAATCGGTCAAAAACTGCTGGACCATTGTAAATCCCTCTATTTGAACCTGGAATTGGGAGTATATACAGAAAACAAGGCTGCTATTGATTTTTACATGAAGAATGGTTTCAAGGTAAAGAAAAAACAGAACAATAATGATTCAGGCTTTATGGAATATGTTATGTCCTGGAAAAAAGAAAGATAGATATTCAGCACTTAAAGCGCTGAATTTAAAATAATAATACTAACAGGCGTAAGTGCCAAACATAGATTTAGCAGAATCCACAAGGTCAGCCAGCATATCTACAGGAACGCTCATTATCATTTCCTCGTCCTGTATCTCTGTGTATTTCCGGCTTCCGCTGCAACCGATGGTTACTCCTGCCTCACCGCTAAGGTATGGGTAGGCAACACCGTCTGCGCAGACACTCTGCTTACCTGCAAATCCTGAATTTATACGACCACCGGATTTATGGAGCAGTGCCTGTGAAAGTTCCATAACCTGCTTTGGTTTTGTAATTATAAGGATAACATCCGGTTTGAAGGTGGCCTTCTCAAGTGGAGAATAAACAACAGCCTTGATAGAACTTGCCGGAACCATAGGGACCTTTTCCATAGTTGTCTTTGCAGAATCAAGAGTTTTAAAGTGGTTCAGATTATAGTATACTTCACCGGACTTAAGCTTCGGATTCATTTCCATCAGACCCATTACGGCAGCTCCTCCTTTACACTGATGGTCTTCAGGTAAGGCGTAGAACTGGGTACCCAGCCTTCTTACGTTATCCACCATCTGGCAGTGGCGGGTTTTATCATCAATATGAGGAATTCCTTCAGGAATCTCTTCGTCGGCTTTTACAAGACGGACAGCAACCGGAGAAGTATCAATTTTAAGTATATCTTTGAGTTCTTTACCCAATTTCTGAATATCTTCGTTGTTTATCATGGTATCTCCTGCAAAAAACGTATGATCGGATGTGCATATAATATGCACAACTGCTATATCAATCTTACTATCCATTATTCAGAAAAACACAATATAGCGACAGATTTTGTTAACGCCTGTTAACATATGCTAAAAATCAACTTATAGAATTCTTAGTTAGCAATATAGTCTCATCTGTAACAGAAAATAAGTTCTTAACAAATTTGCTTTCAAAATCGATCAACTATACCTGAAAGCAATTTATAAAGAGAAAATGCATGTTATGAAATCTTCCTGAAAGAAAAATCACGCCTGAGTATATTTTTCAGAAATTTTCCATTTGGCATTGAGAAGATGGGAAATGGTTGCCGAGAACTCCTTGCCATTTGTCCAGATAGCCTTCAGATCGGTTTCCCCCTGATCCTCATTTATAACATCCACCAGTATCTCGGAATTATCAATAACGATCACAAAACTCTTAAGTTCACATGGAACGTCCTGATCCAGATTGATCCGTACAGATGCAAGTGGTATATTTTCGGATATCTTGCGGGCTTCTTCTTCTGTAGAACTGACAAAACGTACATTCACACCCTCAGCAATCTTTTCGTTGAAGAGCGCCATGATCGTCTCGTAATCCTTTATAAAAGAAGGATATCTTCTGGCAAGTGTATAAAACGGGGTGGATGAACTTAATACCAGAATCTCTTCCTGTGCATTCCCGACAAGCTGGATGATCTTATCAGCCACATTCCTGACCCCGTTTATGGTCCATATGGCTTCCTCCACATTATCCTCCGCAGAGCTCTGGTATATGCTATCCAGTTCAAGCAGGATGCTGTCACATTTATCCTCAAAAGTGCGTTTGAGTTTGTTGACAGCATCTTCGGGAGGAAGGCATTTATACCGTACAGGCCTTGTATTCTGGACCTCGATGAGACCTTTTTTCTCGAGTTTTTTCAATGCTCCGTAAATGGCTGAGCTGGGGACACCAGAATCAGCATTCAGGGTTGCAACTGTTGCAGTATCATTTTTCACAAGTGCTGCAAACACCCTGGCTTCATAGGAGGTGAAGCCGATTTCCTGAAGGGAATCTGTAAGAAGCATCGGAATTCACTTCACCTGCCATACTCAGTTTTTCCTGTTACTCAGCAATTTCCTGCCGCCGACATATACAAGTCCGAGAACAACTATGACCCCAGCAACTACAGCAAGGCTTGCCATACTGGAACCGGATGAACCTGCAGGAAGGGTTTCTACCTGGATCTTGATGGTATCCGATATCTGACTGTGGCCGTCACTGTCCTCATACTTGATCTCACTGTTAATGGCGTACACCTTCGGAACAGCTGACTCGTCCACCTTCAAATTGAATATGGCCTCGGAGGTTTCACCCGGTGCTAGAGAGCCGATAAATGACTGGTCATCGGTGGTACTGAACGGATCATCTGCACTTATCCTGACAGTAGCATCCCTTATTTCCTCCTCACCTACGTTCTTGTAGACAACACGCAGCAGACCTTCTCCGCCTGCTTCAAGATTAGCTGTGACGTTTGCAATCTCAAAGTCTGCTTCCTTTTCAACAACAACGGAAAGCGGCTGGACCTGCTGGCCAACAGCATACCACATACCCACTTCCATATTGGTGATACCAAGGTCTGTCTCATTGTCACCATTCACCTGTACGTTCTCCTGATAACCATAGACCATGGTGAGATTGAGCGGATATTCTCCTGCAGGAGCATTCTTTGATATCTCTATGTTGAATTTTACAGGACTGTCCAGTTGCTGACCGCTTGAAAGAGAACCTGCTTCCTGCGGACCGGATTTCACTCTGACATACGGGCTTTCGGATTCCAGTGCTGCAACTATTCCGATGGCTGTGGTACGCTGTGCCTCATAACCCATCTCTGCTTTCTGCAACTTCTGATCCAGGTCTGATCCGAAATCCGGTTCGTCATCGGATTCAAAACCGCTGATCACACCTTTGTTCATGAGGTTGATGTTGAGGGTTACCTCATCACCACGTGAGAACTCATTGTCACCCACTATAGTGGCACTGACATCAGGACCACCATAAACAGTATAGTAGTTCTCATCAAAATTGAAGAATTCCGGGAGGTCCAGGTCCACTGTGGTCATTTCCTGGGCATATGCCTGTGAAGGGAACAACACCAGGAGGACCATCAGGACAAACGGGACCGACCTTAACAAGTTTTTGATCTTAATCATATTTATCCTCTTCATTGTTCTTGATTTTATTATTGCTTCCATTTTTCCTTATATTCTTGATAATCAATACCAGCCCCATAATAACAAGACCTGCCAGGGCAATGGCTGTAATATTGAATTGTCTGTCAGGCATCCGGACATCTATATCGACCTTCATGTTCTCCGAAAATGCCGTTTCTTCATTATCGTCAATATATCTGATCTCACTGTCCAGACCATAGATCTTTTCCACTGCACTGTCAGATGAGCTGATCTCAAAGGAAACAGTCCTGCTCTCCCCGGGCTGAAGGGTTCCCAGACTTTTTACCGTATTCTCCGAGCTGAGAGGTTTCATTACAATTACCCTTGCCACAGCATCCTTTGCAGGGAGCTCTCCTATATTGGTGTAAGTCACATTGATGACATTGCTCTGACCTACTTCCAGATCTCCGGATACCTCACTTACCTCGAATCTTGCTTCCGGTTCCACGATCACAGGAATCTGCATTGTGGTATTGGCATTTTTATAATAATTTGCATGGTCAGTTGACAGACCCAGTTGTGCAACCTCATCGGTGGTCATCCTGACATCACTCTGGTATTCGTATTCCACCGGCAACTCCAACATGTAAGTTCCGGCAGGAGCATTGTTCGAGACAGTTAATGTAAATGTTAGGGGATCGGGCAACTGGCCCGGTACTACCTCTTCCAGCGTCTGGCTGCTCGTTGCAGGGTCGACTTCGATGAACTCCGTGTTTGAAATGAGGGTAGTTTTTACTCCCTGTGCCGTGGTTCTCTTAGTCTCATATTCCAGTTCCGTAAGAGAAAGCTGGTGAAGCACTTCGGAGCTGCCTACATCCTTGTCTGCTTTCACACCTTTGAAGATACCGCGATTTGCAAGGACTATATTAATCTGAGCGGTCTCACCTCTGCTGAGTTCCGTATCACCGACAACCGATGAGTAAAGTGCCGGTTCGCCATAAGTGTTGTAATAGTTCTCCGTATATTCATAAGGCAGAGGGATGTAATCCTTCGCACCTGCCGGCTGCATACACAGGACAAGCAGAGTTGCAAGAAGGATACAGATAAACAGAGAACCTGAAATGATTCTTTTTTTGTTCATTGCTTTACTGAAATTATTCATGTAAGGTCTACCTCCGGAGTGTTCTTAGCCGGACCTGTGGCAGGAGTTAGTGTTACATCCTTCAATTGATTTTTCTTTTTCCCGTTCTCACGGTGAGTATCCAGGAACACTATCACAGCAGGGAATATGACAAAGGTTGCCAGCAATGCAAGCACAACATCGATAACGGTTATCATACCGAAACTGCTTGTGATTACAAAAGGTGAGGCTATCAGTGCCGAGAAACCGAAAACCGTGGTCAGGCCTGAAGTAAATATTGCCTTTCCGATCTTTACACTGGCTTCTTCCATAGCTTCTTCGGGACTTGCACCCCTTTCTTTTTCTTCGAAATACCGCTCCATCATGAGTACCGCATACTCAGAACCCACACCAAGGATCAGTGCACCCAGTGTCGCTGTCATAGGGTTGTACTCCATTCCGGAGTAGTACATGATACCACCCGACCAGCCAACTACCATTGCCATTGTTATGACAGGTGTCAGTGCCTTGAGATAGTCACGGTAGATTACCAGCAGACCGAAGAATACCAGTACCAGACCAAGCAGTGTCATGAGTGTCCTTCCTGATGTAAGTGCGGCTATAACCTCAACAAAGACCATTGATCCGCCTGTGATGGTGGCACTTGTTCCGGGAGGGGGAGACGTCCATGCTATATCCTCTTCAATCACTTCCCCGAGAGCTTCGATCCCTTCCAGCCCGAGCTCTCCCATGGCATTACCGATATTGAGGTTGAGCATGGTCATCGTGTTGCCGTGCATGTATCTTTCTCTGGTAGTTTCCGGCATCTGTTCATAAAGTGCCACTACCTCTGCCCTGTCATCAGGAATTGTTCCCCCGTTCATGCTTTTGACGACATCCACGATACTGCTGGAGCCATATACATGGCTCCTGCCGTCTACTTCATGTTGACCAAACTCGTCCATCCATTTGAGCAGTTCGGGGTCTGCGTTATCAGATGTCTTTATAATGATATTCAGTTCATCACTGCCACCAAGGATATCACTCATGTGTTGCAGGTCTATCAGTCCCGGCATATCCTGTGGAACAAAGGTCTCGGTGTCCGTACTTATGGGAACCTTTGTATCAACATAGATACCGCCAACACAGAGCAGGCCTGCAACTGCCAGTATGATCAGGGGATGACGCATTGAGATCGTGGCAGTCTTTCCGATGACCCTGTCCAGGAAGTCGGGACCTTCATCCTGGATTTTTACAGTCTTTTTCTTTGAACCGGACCCTGGTTTGAGTTTTCTGATGATCCGGTTATCTCCCAGCCTGTCAAGACCGTAGATCACAGTAACACCCACAAATAGGGAAGACAGGAAACACATCACTATACCTATCATCAGAAGTTTTCCAAAATCCTGGATCATGGGAACTGATGATGTGAACAGTGAAAAGAATCCCAGTGCTGTGATTATCACAGCAATAAGTACTGCTGGACCTGTATGCTTGATCGTATCGATCACTGCCTCTTCGGGAGATTCGCCCTTTGCAAGTTCTTCTTCTATGCGATTGTGGAACTGGATCGCATAGTCTATTCCCAGACCAATGAGCACCGGGAAGGCAGCCATGGAAACCATGGTCATCGGGATACTGAGATATCCCATGGCACCGAATGTAAAGATAATACCAAGCAATACAATGGGTAAGGGCAGGAGTCTCCAGCGTACGTGCCTGAATACAAGATAGAGTACGACTACCATCAGAACAACGGAAAGCATGAGCAAAAGACTCATACTGCTCATCATTTCCTCGTTCATGGCTATATTGAACGCCGGATTCCCTGTCACAATAATATTATAATCAGCCGGGAAAAGCGCCATCTCAACCGATTTCTCAGTCTCACGCAGAATATCCTCCTGCATGGCCTCAGAAGCTGAACCTGAGAACACAACAGATACAATTGCATGGGTCTGATCAGGCATCAATGCTTCGGGAACACTTGATTCAATGATCTCATCGATCACTGCTTCATCCTCAGGTATTTCACTTCGGCCCGTACTCTGATACGTCGAATCCTTGATAATAGAAGATGCAGAAGTGACCTCCAGTACATTGGGTATATTCTGTGTGGACTGCTGGAGGCGATCCATTGCCCTTAGTACCTCAGGTTGGGTGACATCGCTTCCTTCAACCATCACAACAATGGATTCAGTACTGAAGAGATTCATGTACAGATGATCGAAGTCCTGATAGAGCTTTGAGTCCTTATCGACAAAGGTATCGGTACCCGATGCCATCTCGATCATAGAGGCACCCTGGAAGGAGATGACCATCAATAATAATGCAATGATCAGAATGGGTATGGAATTATCCTCAATGAATACCCCGAGTTTTTCAAAATTGGCCTTTATGATCGACACTCCTTAGTATTTATTCGAATAATAAAACTCCTTTTTGGTTGTTTTAACTGCAATATTGCTATATAAGGGTTTTACCCTTAAAACAACCTGCAAAAAGTGAAAAGTAAAGTATGGCGACAACTTGCTTTTTATGCTGCAGAACAGGTCTTCTTCAATCCCAAAAAGCTGAAGCTGACAAAGTCTGCTTTTTCCGAAACTATAAATAGGTTTAACAGTTTCCTGAATTTTTGCGCAATTAAGACAAACCTGACTATTTATCGTCATTTAAAGCATATAATAAGAAATCTGCTATATAACATTTCCTATTTCTGAAGAAGTTCTCTATTCAAATCTGAATTAAAGAAATCAAAATTAAGGAAAAAGGAGAGACACCTACTGGAGGTGTCTCTTTTTGGGGTGGTTGGATTGGTGGTACTGAATTCACGACAAGTTTTGCCGTGGGTACACGGTATGAGATTGGATTATTGATACATAAACCTTTCTATATATCGAAGTGTTTGAAATTATAAACTCGAGAGTGACTGGATATACTAGAACTAAACTCTCATACGGTGTGTAACGAGAGAGGAAACACCCTTGCCAATACAAAGAGAAAAAGTAAACTTAAAGATTTCACTCTGGAAAAAACTGGTAAAGAGTTGAACCACATGCATTAATAAATATTTTAATCCATACAAAAAGCTACAAAACTTTTATTAAAAACCTCTGCTTAGTTGTTTTAAATTTGAAGACACAATAATGATAATAATACAATAATCAAGAGGGCAGACAGATGGATAACGAGAGATTGCTCAGAGATCTTGGACTTACTAAATACGAGTCATCCGCTTACTCCACACTCATAAAAGAAGGAGTTACAGGTGCACAGGAGCTCTCACGCATATCAGGCATACCTGTGGGAAAGATATACGAAGTGCTTTCAAACCTGAACAATATGGGACTTGTGGAGTTCCAGCGTTCAAGACCCAGGAAATACAGAGCAATAAAACCGGATGTTGCTCTTGACAACCTCTATACCAGGAAAGAAGAGAATACGAAAAGCGAGCTTGAGAGTTTCAAACTGAAGATATCAGAACTTAAGGACAACTTTTCCGACAGCAATTATCCGGATCACACCGAGATCAAGTTCTGGTCAACTCTTATCGGCGAGGAAGACATCGTCAAGAGCATAAAGAACACGCTGGATGAAACCGAAAAGGAGATTCTGCATGTCAAGTCCATGAAAGTAAAAGAAGCTCTGGAAAACAAGAGCAAACGCCACAAGGACTTGAATCCTGACGTACTTCTGCCCATGGTGACGGATGAATTCATCAGGGCTGCAAAATCCGGGATCAAAATTAAAATGATACTGCCTGCAAACTATTTCATAACCCACCTGAAGGAGAAATATACCCATATTGAAGATTCCGATATCAGGAAAACAATAAAAGAGAATCTGGAGGTAAGAATCCTGGAATGCGACTATGATTTTGTGGTAATCGATGATAACGTGGTATACATACCCATTCCTGACCCGCTGAACCCGGACGGGCTACTCGGAGAAATGAAAATGTTCGACAAAGATTACACTGAAAAGTTGCGAAAGAAGTATGATGAACTGTGGAGCAGGGGGAAGAGGACTATGCTGGAGTGAGGGTTTGTTGATTTTGTTTTTTCAAGGTTTACTTGTTTAAAAATTCGAATTGCAGTAGTCTCATGAGAGAAGAAGATATAACTATCTCTGATATTTTATACACAGGAATTTACAGGGTAAATAATTATATATCGTGTTCAATATAAAAACAATAAATTTGAAAATTATATAATGTCTAATTCATTTTTTATTGATTGATAACAGTTCTCAAATATCTCCTGATTACCGCTGATCTCAAATATACTGTATCCGAACAGCTTTGCATATTCTTCTACTTTTTCATCAAAGTCTTCTACGTAAGTAAGACCGGTGTTGACCTTTGCCACTCTTGAATATCCAGCAATGTCATTAACCATTTTCCACAGTCTTAAGGCTTCCTCTGGATTTGAATCAAAATCATAACCTGTCAGAGGGAATTCCTTCCATGAAGTAGCAAACATGGGTGTCAAAAAGAAAGCAGGCTCTTTAGTGCTTTCTGTTATTAATTTAAAGTAGTTTGCATAACCACCTACAGTTGCCGCAATGCAGTCATCGACGACTCTGCCAGTATTATCCTTGAGTATCCGTATTACACAGCCATCACTTTCCATAGAGAAGTCTTTTTCTACGTCACCCAAAACATTGCCACAAAGACCATAGAAAAGAAGGATGCCGCTGGAAAATGTTATCATTTCTCTCATATTTTGATAGACTTCAGATTTCAGTTTATCTAGCAGCATATGGAGTGCAACTTCCAGGAAGTTAACAACAATAGTCACTTTATTTTCATCAGTATCTTCAAGTTTATTTGATATTTTATCAAGTGGCAAAATCACATAATGAATATGCTGTTCATCAAGTTTTTCTGTAAACTCATAAATATTTTCATTTTCTACGATTAAAATGTTGTCAATATCAGAATCATTGCTTAAAAGCCAAACAAGTTCATCCTGAAGTATTTTACAACCCAGTATACTTAATACAGTCATTTTTCCCTCCACTTAAAAGTATATGGATACAGAATATAAAAGTATAGGTTAGGTAAATGTGCATAATACATTCTTATAACCAAAAAACAAATCCAATCTTTATTGATATGAAATTTTTATTGCTAACACAGATATCTATTCCGTGTAACATCAAGAAGCTCCCTCAAATCGCTTCTCACATCTCAAACCTTTCCCTAAAATGAGAATTCAAGCTTAAAGGTTCATCAGAGTCAATGTTCAACTTCATGTAATGTAGAGAAAACTTAAAAATCCTATTTACTCCCAGCCAGAATAAAACATACATAGAATATTTTGCCTAATGTGACATTTAGAAACATTAATATACAGAAATCCATTGACCTTTTATTATGTATGGGGAAAGAGGGTTGAGTGACTTACCTGTTTTTGAAGCTGTTCAGGAGATACTTTCGCACTATTCATGCCCGTCCACGTGTCCTGCGATCTGCTGCAAAATAGCAGATATCAATCTGGATGAAAAAGATCTGGAAATATTAAGGCAGGCATCAAAATATAAGGCCGATAGGATCGAATCCTGGAATGAAGACGGCGAAGATCATTACAAAATCTCTCCCCCCTGTCCATTTCTGGAATCAGACAAATGCAGCATATATGATCGCAGGCCAACCATGTGCCGCATGTTTCCGTTTAACTTCAGTAACATGCCGGATGTGTTACTTCTGTTTCCATGCGATATGGGAGCGAATATATTCGAAGACTATGTCGAGTATTCGAAAAATATACTAAACAGACCCCTTCCCGCAAAAACAATTGAAGCCTTTGAACAATCGCATTGTTCTTTTGGCATCAAGCTGAATAAGGGTTTATCCGTTCCTATGTTAGTTTTCAAAGTTTATGATTTAATGGCTTTTAAAGAATATCTCAGATCAGGATTGAAATAGAATCAACTAATAGAAAATATTATTCTTATCTGATAGCCCTTATCAGAATGGTACTTGGATTCTGAAACTCTACATAATTCTAAGAAAAAAAGAGAAACATGAAAAAATAGATGGCCTATCTACCGGCCATCCAATAT
>JAALLQ010000204.1_pt1 | contig 18462 bp, 20 predicted proteins | sample 7245921 | NCBI WGS metagenome assembly JAALLQ01 (sample SAMN13049200, study PRJNA578106) | oil field metagenome | isolation source: filtered produced water from oil reservoir B7 | place: USA:offshore Texas | collected 2016 | reverse complement strand
CCTCAACCGCCTGAACCGACAAGTCACTGAACTGTCGGAACTGTTATCACTTGAACGGAAAGCCAACTCGGATTTGCGAACCGACCTTGCCCAATTGTCCGGTGAATTGGCAAGTGCCAGTGCCCGTGCCGAAACCCTGCAAGGCATTTCCGATGAATACGCCCAGATGAAAGCGGACATTACCGCCCTGCAAGCCCTGAAAACAGAGCTTGAGAACAAGGTCATGGAGCTGGACGGTGCACTGGGAGAAAAAGACAAAGCCTTGGCTGAGGAACGCCACCTTAGTGAGGAAGCCCGCGCCCAAGCCGCCCTGCTTAATCAACAGCTTTCCGTACTCAGGCAAGAGATGGCCCGCCTAAACGACGCTCTTGATGCCTCTGAAAAACTTGCTGAAGAGCAAAAAATCCAGATTGCCAATTTGGGACAACGCCTTAACCAAGCACTTGCCAGCAAGGTTGCGGAACTTGCCCGCTATCGCTCCGAATTTTTTGGACGCCTACGCAGCGTGCTCAGCAAACATGGGGGAATACAGGTTCAAGGAGATCGCTTCGTCTTTCAATCTGAAGTCCTGTTTGCCCAAGGCTCTGCTGAGCTTGGCGATGAAGGGAAACAACAGCTCCACACCCTTGCCAAGACTCTTTTGGATATCAGCCGGGAAATTCCCAATGACATCGATTGGGTGTTACGCATCGATGGACATACTGACCGCATTCCGATTTCGACAAAAAAATTCCAATCAAACTGGGAATTGTCTTCTGCTCGGGCGATTTCTGTGGTACGTCACCTCATCGCCGCCGGTGTCCCGGCCAATCGGCTGGTTGCAGCGGGATTTGGGGAGTTTCAACCCATTGATTCCAGCAGCACGACGGAGGCTTATCGGCGCAATCGGCGTATTGAATTTAAATTGACCCAGAGATAACTCTGGACAGGACACGCTTGTTCTGGTAACGACTACGCCCTCATTCGGGAGCATGACGACGATGAAAAAAGATATTCACCCGACCTATCAAGAAATGAAGGTCATTATGACGGACGGAACCGAGTTTATGACTCGCTCCACCAAGGGCGGCCCGGACGCAGTAATGCGCTTGGACATTGACCCGAAATCTCATCCGGCTTGGACTGGTGTCCATCGCCTGAACGACCAAGGCGGTCAGCTGGCAAAGTTCAAAAAGCGTTTTTCCGGCTTTGGCCTGAAATAAGCTTTTGCGGGATTTCCCGGACTTGCTGGACCATATTGGTCACGAGACGACACAAAAATGCTGCCTCAGCTGAGGCGGCATTTTTTATGTGCGGTTGACAGCGCACACAGACTGACGACTTATGGATATGTTAAGACATAGCTGTTAGGCTGACGGCAACGTCCGCCATTGCCATCGCAACCGAGGACCCATGTCGAACTCTGTCCGCATCGTTACTTATGAATTGTATACGCTGGAATACTCCGGCTGGGTTTTACATGCCCGTTATCCATCATCTGACCGTGACGAAGCACTTTCAGAAGCCAAGACCATTGAAACAACCCTTGAACGGGCGACAAAACTGGTCCGGGAGACCTACACCCCCGACACCAACCATTACGAAGAAGCCGTCGTCCGCATTAGCCCTGATCTGGTTGAGTTCAAAAAGAAACTGCGTAAGCACAAACGGGCTGCGGCTCAGGCCGGCAGCGGCGCAGCCCACGACCCCTTTGCCCAATACGCACCGGATGCCGACAGCAAGCCGCAATTGAAACCTCGGCAAGTCATCACAGGCGTCACCATGATGACCCTCAGCGCGTTGGTAATTGCTGCCGGGGTCACGGCCATTGCCTCTCTTTTGTTGAAACCAATGTTCTGGGGCAACACGTTGCCAAGCATAATATTCCACCCGTCCTATTTGGGACATTTTTGGTGGTATTCCTGCTGGCGGCCCTCCCCTTGGTCAGTCGTTACATTCCCAACTTCGGCGGTAAATCGGGTGACCTGCCCGATGACTTTTTCATCGACATGCAGGAGGATAACCCCTCTCCTGATTTACGTGACCGCCCGCAGGATGCGGATCGCAATGCACAGGACGGCCCCCCGGCCCTATTCGTCAATGATCCGGGACTTTTGGAAAAAGAGCCGGAAATAAACATCGCAATCCCGGTCGATGCCCCTCCTCCGGCGCCCAATCCGCCCGCTGCACCTGAGAAAACAAAACCGCCTGAGAACAAACCCAAACCGTCAGCCGCCACCGAGGAAACCGCATCAACAGAAGCAGAAGACGATGCAATTTCTTCCGTACCTGACAAACAGCGCATGTCGATGATGCGCTACCTGACCGGGGTCATCACCATCCTGAAGGACGTTTGTCCTCAGCTTGATACCTACAATAAATTTGGCCTGAACCTGATTATGGCTGGTGCCTGCAGCAACTTGGGACAACGTACCGATTTAAATGAAACACAAATCCTGGACCTGACACAGGAAGCCATCACCTTGCTTGGAGGGCGACAAGCCTTGGCGGCCGACTTCTGCCGCAAGCTGGACGGATATATGGCAGATACCCGTTACGCAGACATGTACAGAGCCGGATACGAAGCCTTTACTGCCTTTGCCGACCAACCGGACTATGCATTCGATGACGTTGCCAACGCCATGCGTAGCTGGAACCGCCCATCAGATCGGATTACCGGGGCCAAAATCCTGACCATCATGTTTACCGACATCGTCAGTTCAACCCTGATTACCTATAAACGCGGGGACGATGCGGCCCAAACCTATATCCGTTGCCACAACGCCATTGTTCGGCAAGCTCTAGCCCAATTCAACGGTGAGGAAGTCAAACACACCGGCGACGGAATTATGGCTTGTTTTCAAACCCCGGCAGATGCAATTGAAGCTGCCGTTGCCATCCAGCGCGCAGTTGCGGCCCACAATGCTGAGCACCCGACTGAAGAATTCCAGTTGCGGATTGGCCTGAACACAGGGGAACCCATCCGCGAGGACAACGATCTTTTTGGCAGTTCCGTCCAACTGGCTTCCCGGACTTGCGATCAATCCGGCCCCGGTCAAATTTTTATTTCCAACGTGGTTAACGAACTGATTGCCGATCGGGGCTATCCAATCACCATGCAGCCACCCCGGAAACTAAAAGGGATTAAGGAAGCCCAAATCTTCCACAGCGTGCAATGGGCTGATTTCCCTGCCACAGTTGCCATCCACTCCCCAACGCTGGATGCCGACAACACCCAGCTTCCGACGGAACCACCGCCAGCCGCACCTGTCACAGACGGGACCGTATCGGCGGTGACATCTGCAACTGTGGATCACGCCCCTGATCAAGCGGTAGTGGCCCCTTCTGCCTCGCGCTTAACTTCGGATCAGGTTCTGAATGCAGCGCAACAAGTGGCGCTCTCCGATGAAGCAAAGACTGAAGACGCCAAAACAATTATAAAAAAATAACGTGCATTATCAATGCATTAACACAATTGACAGATAAAATCCTCCTTCCTATATCATCAATGTTGGTCGCCAACACCGGGGCCAACACTTGGATGGGTGGCTTTCGCACCCAAAGGTTTTGGAATCGCTCAAACAGGAGGATACCATGCGTAGCTATGATCTTTCCCCGTTGCACCGCTTTGCTATCGGTTTTGACAATATCGGTCGCCTGATGGATAGCCTAGGCCGCCAAGAAGACACCACGTCGGCCTACCCACCGTACAATATCGAACGAAATGGCGAAAACCTGTACCGCATCAGCATGGCTGTTGCCGGGTTTTCGGAAGATGATCTTGAAATTGAAGCCAAAGATAATGCGCTAACAATTTCTGGTCGGATTTCAGAGGATAAAACCGCCAAAGGCAAAGGCGATGGTGGCCAATATCTGCACCGCGGCATTGCCACTCGGTCTTTTGAACGGCGTTTTGAACTGGCAGACCACATTCAAGTTATGAGTGCCAGCATGGATAACGGCCTGCTGCATGTGGATTTGGAACGGATTGTGCCTGAGGATAAAAAACCGCGCAAAATCCCAATTGCCCACGGCCAAGACGCCAAGGCATTAACCGCACCCAAAGCCAATGACGGCACCGACCAAGGCGGACAAGCCGCCTAACACTTCTCACCACGGCGCGGGAAACCGCGCCGTCGGGTTTTGGGTCATCGCCAACATGTACGGTTTAACGGAATAAAGCCTCTGCATCGCCCCGCACATGGTGTTTGGCGGAAATGGCGATTTCAGCACGCTGGATTTCCGTTTGCATAAAGGCAATCCAGTCCTGAAGTTCCTGCACAGACAGCGCAGATACGTCCTCAGGCATTAATTCACGCTGACGGGGCTTGTCTTCATCCGTATCCATGTCATATTTCCTTTGGATCATTCCATGCCGAGAAATTACCCAATCTTAGCAGACAGGACTTTCAAAGCACCAAATTACGTACCATCTGTTTGTGTGCGTATCCGTTTTCACGACTATCAGGAGGACCTTAGATGTCTCAGACTTTGCCAGACACCATGACCTGCGTAGAAATCAAGGAATTTGGCGGGCCAGAAGGTCTTGTCCCAACACAACGGCCCATGCCGGAACCGGGTGAAGGCCAAGTTCTGATCCATGTTAAAGCTGCTGGTGTCAACCGTCCCGATGTTGTGCAACGCGAAGGCAACTATCCGCCGCCGCCCGGAGCATCTGACATCCCCGGCTTGGAAGTTGCCGGTGAGATTGTCAAGCTTGGCCCCGGCGTTGATGCCGCCCTCATGGGGCAAAATGTTTGCGCACTGGTCAACGGTGGCGGTTATGCCAACTATTGCCTTGCTGATGTGCCGCTGTGCCTGCCCTTCCCCAAGAATTTGGATGCATTGGCAGCGGCAGCCCTGCCGGAAACCTACTTCACCGTCTACCACAACATTGTGGAACGTGGCGACCTGAAGGCCGGAGAATCCTTCCTGATTCACGGCGGTACAGGTGGCATCGGCTCTACCGCTATTCAAATGGCGAAAAGCATGGGTGCCTATGTGTTTGCCACAGCCGGCAGTGCTGAGAAAGTTCAGGCCTGTCTGGATATGGGGGCGGACTGCGGCATTAACTATCGTGAGCAGGATTACGTAGACGCAATCCGCAACAGCCCGCGCAAAGGCGTGGATGTGGTTCTGGACGTAGTTGGTGGTGATTACCTGTCCCGCGATGTCAAAGCAATGTTACCCGGCGGTCGTCATGTCAGCATTGCCTTCCTGAAAGGGTCCAAAGTTGAATTCAACTTTATGCCGGTTATGCTGAAACGGCTGACCTTTACTGGCTCGACCTTGCGTTCTCAATCCGATGCTGATAAAGCACGGATTGCCGCTGGTTTGCGGGAAAAAATCTGGCCGTTGCTTGATCAGGGCAAAATGAAGCCTTTAATTTACAAGACTTTCCCGCTAGAAAACGCTAGTGCAGCACATGAACTGATGGAATCTTCGCAGCACATCGGTAAAATCATGCTGATCCCGTAAGCCTTGGCGCACCGCTTTGCACCAAAGCCCTCGGACCTTTACGGTGCAGAACAGGTCTTTCCTGCTCTGCCCTGTAAAACCGGGACCAGAACTGTTGACTAATAAAAATGAAATGAGGAAAGCCATGGCTCTGCCACTAATGCCGAAAGCCACCGCCGTTTGGCTGGTCGATAACACAGGACTGACATTTCGGCAAATTGCGGACTTTTGCGGCATGCATGAGTTAGAGATCCAGGCCATTGCTGATGGTGACGTCCAAATCAGCATTGTCGGACAGGACCCGATCGTGAACGGTCAGCTTACGCGTGAGGAAATTGCTCGTTGCGAAGCTGATCCTGCGGAACGTCTAAAATCTCGTCATACTGATATTCCGGCACCGCAAGCCCGTTCTAAAGGCGCACGCTATACTCCGGTATCCAAACGTCAGGATCGCCCGGACGCGATTGCATGGATTTTGAAACATCACCCCAACCTTGCTGACTCCCAAATCATCAGCCTGCTGGGAACGACCAAAACCACCATCGCAGCCATCCGCGACAAAACCCACTGGAACACCGCTGCGATCAAGCCGCGCAACCCGGTAACCTTGGGTCTTTGCACAGAGGCAGATCTGGAAAAAGCCGTCATCGTGGCAAAAATGCGTAATCCTAATCCGCAGCCTGTTGTTGATGAAGACGAACCGCAGACCAACTTCTCTAACGAAGACTGATTCGCGATTGGCCCATGGGCCACATACAAGTGCGGCGCATCATAATTGTGATGCGCCGCTGTTTTTTGTGACTTACCTGGATTTGTTTAGAGCTCAATACCTAATTGAGCGTGGCACGTTGGATCTCATCTTTCAGAAGGAGCTTTTGTTTTTTCAACGTGTTGATCGTGTTTTCGTCGGGGTACGGCCTTACGGCTTCCTGATGGATCGCTTTTTTAATGGCGTTATGCTTGTCCTTCAGCGCTTCAACGTGCGTATCAGTACTCATCGGCATTCTCCATTCTGTAAGACCACATCACATGGCATATATAAAGTTTAAGGTTGGCTGTTTGGTTTCTCCAGATCAGAATGTAAAAAAATTGCAAATAATGTACTTGCAATAGCCTTTGCGCAACCAAAGGATTAAAAGGATTTAGTAATGCCCGTTAAAATTACTGTCGGTATTTCTGGTGCCTCAGGCGTCATTTACGGCATTCGATTGCTCGAAACCTTAAGGGAACTGGGCATTGAGAGGCATTTGATTATGACCCAAGCCGCAGAAATTACGTTGGCCTATGAGACTGATTTCAAAGTTAAAGACGTTCACGCGCTGGCTGATGTTGTCTATCGCCCCAATGATATTGCCGCCCCGATTTCCAGTGGATCATTCCCATCCATGGGCATGATAATTGCCCCGTGCTCCGTCAGCACTATGTCAGAAATTGCATCGGGGATTGCCAATACGCTGATTACACGCGCGGCAGATGTCACCCTGAAGGAACGCCGCAAGCTGATATTGATGGTTCGTGAGACGCCCCTGCACCTTGGACATTTACGTGCCATGACAGCCGTCACGGAAATCGGTGCAATCGTGGCACCGCCGATGCCGGCATTCTACAGCCGACCAGAAACGGTTGATGACTTGATCAACCACAATATTTTCAGGGTTCTCGACCTGTTTGGACTTGATTGCAGTGCATTGAAACGATGGGGCCGGGATGTCGGTCCCATCGCTCAATCATAAAACGAATCGGGGACGGGATTAGATTTCCCCAACGTACGTTCCAAGGCCTCGTGCGGTGTGGACCAACGGATCATGTGGATCAAGCTGACGTGCGCCAACGGCAACGATATCATCAATCCCCACATCCATGACACCACGGTCACGCCACGCCACCATGCGTCCGAATCGGCCCCGTGCGGCAAGGTCCACCGCATGCACCCCAAAGGAAGAAGCCAAAACCCGATCAGAAGCCGAAGGCGTGCCGCCACGTTGCACATGTCCAAGGACAGTCACGCGAGATTCCACTTCCATGCGATTGGATAGTTCTTCACTCAGGTAATCACCAATTCCGCCATAACGTTTTTGACCGTCGCTCATGCGCCGGGTTGCCATCTCGCCGTTTTCCATGGCAACACCCTCTGCCACGACAACTAGCGCATGACGGCGGCCTTCTTCGTGGACCTGTTTCAATTTGGCAACGACGCTATCAAGGGTATACGGGATCTCTGGTATCAGAATGACGTCTGCACCCCCGGCAATCCCTGAATGCAACGCAATGTGGCCTGCATCCCGGCCCATCATCTCACAAATCATTACCCGGTGATGGCTTGCCGCTGTCGGTTGCAAGTGGTCCAACGCATCCACACAGACCCGAATAGCGCTGCTGAAACCAACCGCCGATTCGGTAAACGGCACATCGTTATCAATGGTTTTCGGAATGCCGATCATTGGGATATCGCCCTTGCGGCATAACTTGCGCAAAATTGCCTGACTGCCATCGCCACCGATCACGATCAAGGCATCCAACCCCAATTCGTTAAAGCCATCAATAAAGTCCTGAGACCTGTCCTGCTTGCTGCCATCCGGCATGGGGAAGGCAAAGGGATCGCCTTTATTCGTAGTTCCCAACATGGTTCCGCCCATGCGCAGGATATCCCCGGCAAAGATATTCAAATCAAGTTTGACGTACTGCAAAGGCCGGGTCATTAGGCCCATACTGCCGTCCATAATCCCATAGACTTCCATATCATAATGCCGCACCGCCCGAGCAACGACAGCCCGGATCACAGCATTCAGCCCGGCACAGTCGCCGCCACTGGTCAGAATTCCTATACGTTTGACAACCGACTTAGGCATAGAGGTCCCCTTTGTTCATTCTGCACAATCGCACCGATACGACCTGCTGCAATCAGATTTTTCCACCGAAAGGACGCAAAGCGTACCACCCTTGAAGAAAATCTGTTACGGTACACATAGTAAATCATTTTAGTGCTTTAAGGACATGAACCTTTCTGAAGAAGAAATAATCAGCCGCCTTGAGGTTTTGCGCCTAGAACATCGTGACCTTGACGACGTGATCAGTCGCTTGGACACCGATGTGGTGGCGAATCAACTGCAGAAGCAGCGTCTGAAAAAACGCAAATTGATTCTGAAGGATGAAATTGTCAGTCTTGAGGCGGCACTTCACCCAGACATCATTGCCTAATCAGCCCGGATAAGGGTATACACCCACACAATCATTCTGTTTTACGAATTCAGCATCAGGCGGCTGTTTCGCCGCTTTCGTATATGTTTTAAACTGCGAATGCTTTGACACTTAACCGACAGGAAGCCTTCACCTTATGACCCAAGCCTTGGTTGGAATCATCATGGGTAGCCAGTCTGACTGGGATACCATGCGCAATGCGGCAGAAACTCTGGATGCTCTTGGTGTCAGCTATGAAACACGTATTGTTTCAGCGCACCGAACACCGGATCGTATGGCTGATTATGCCAAAACCGCACGCGAACGCGGCATCAAGGTCATTATCGCGGGCGCCGGTGGCGCAGCCCACTTGCCGGGAATGACCGCTGCCATGACCTCGGTCCCGGTACTAGGTGTTCCCGTACAAAGCCGCGCCCTTGACGGCATGGATAGCCTGCTGTCCATCGTTCAAATGCCCGGTGGCATCCCAGTTGGTACATTGGCTATCGGTAAAGCCGGAGCCATCAACGCCGCCTTGCTTGCCGCTTCCATTCTCGGCACAAGCGATCCGAAAGTGGTCGAAGCATTAGACGCATGGCGCGCCAAACAAACGGCATCGGTTGCGGAAGTTCCCGTCGATACCCCTGCCCCATAACTACGATAACGGACATATACTCATGACGAAGGCGTCTCCTCCGGTTATTGCTCCGGGCTCGACCATTGGCATATTGGGCGGTGGTCAATTGGGCCGCATGGCGGCTCAGGCTGCCGCACAAATGGGCTATCACTGCCACATTTACTGCCCTGAGGCAGATGCCCCGGCCTTTGAAGTCGCCGCATACCATACCGTTGCAGCCTATGACGATCTGGACGCATTGGATGCCTTCGCCGAAGCCGTAGACGTCGTCACCTTTGAATTTGAGAACATTCCTGCTGACAGTGTTGCTCGGCTTGCACAAAAAACCGTGGTGCGCCCGTCATGGACCGTTCTGGAAACAGCACAAGATCGCGTGCTGGAAAAAACCTTCTTCAATAAGATCGGCGCCCCAACCGCGCCATGGCGACCCATCGACAGCATCGAGGGGCTACGCGAGGCCATTGCGGACCTTGGTACGCCCTGTATCCTTAAAACCCGTCGTTTTGGCTATGACGGCAAAGGACAGGTTCGAATCAACTCTCCGGCTGAGGCCGATGCCGCATGGAAAGCCATTGCGGAATCGCCATCCATTCTTGAGGGCTTCGTCAGCTTTACCCGTGAAGTCTCCGTCATTGTTGCTCGTTCCGCCCGCGGTGACGTCAGCACCTATGACGTGGTTGAGAATATTCACACCAATCATATTCTGGATGTGACACGGGCTCCGGCTTCCATTACCGAGGCCCAGGCTGAACGCGCCAACGCCATTGCCCACCATGCAGCGGTTGAGTTGAAGCTGGAAGGCCTTTTGGCGGTGGAAATGTTCATTACCCACGAAGGACAAGTGGTGGTCAATGAAATGGCTCCACGTCCGCATAACTCAGGGCACTGGACCATGGATGCCTGCATCACCGACCAGTTTGAACAATTCCTACGGGCTGTCTGTAATGTTCGCCTTGGCAATTCAGAACGACACAGCAACGCCGAAATGAAGAATCTGCTTGGCTCCGACATTGAAGCATGGGAAAAGGCCTTGTCAGACCCCAATACCAAGCTGCATTTGTACGGCAAATCGGAACCGCGCTCAGGCCGGAAAATGGGACATACAACACGGGTCATTCCGCGCTGGAAAAACAGCACCCATTAGGTCTATAAACAACATATCCAGTCATGCTGTTCTCTGCCCAGTTGCGACAGAACAGCCAATTTTTAGGTCGTACCCGTGGAATCTCTGCTTCAATCCCTTGGCTATTCGGACCTTAAGGAATTCCTCCATGCATGGGGATATGTGGCGATTTTGATCGGCACATTTCTTGAGGGCGAAACCATTGTTATCATTGCCGGTGCATTTGCTGCGCTTGGCTTCATGAATCTGCCGTTGGTGTTTATCACTGCCGTTCTTGGGACTTTCTTTGGCGATCAGGTGTATTTCACCATCGGCAAAAAATGGGGCACAAAGCTCCTGATGCGTCGTCCAAAGATGAAACAGAAATCCCGGTCCGTTTTCCGCCTGCTGAAAAAACACGAAACCGCGTTTATTCTGTCATTCCGATTTATCTATGGCCTGCGCAATGTCAGCCCGTTTGTTATCGGCATGAACGGCATCCGCCACCCCCGATTTGCAGCCCTGAATTTCATTGCCGCATTTGTTTGGGGCGTCGCCTTTGCCGGTGGTGGCTATCTGCTGGGGAAAGCCTTTAAAGGCGTTCTGAATGATAACGAACACATTCTTGACCACATTCACTACTACATCTTCTTTACCATTGTCGGCTTTGTCTGCTTGGTCAGCCTGATTGTGTACATTGTGCGTCGTATTCAGGGAACAACGGATCCCCGCATATTGCGTTTGCGCCGTATTCAGGCCATTCGTGAAGCAGCAAAGGCCGAGGCAGAAACCCCAGCCAACTAAATTAAAATCAGCATGCACAAAGTCGCAGAACCGTTGAAATTTCGGCTTCACAAGCCATCTTGTGTGTGTTAGGAAGTGCCACTCGTCGTTAACCGCTGCAAATTTGTGGCGGTCGACAATTGAACTGATACCATCGCATTGGTGACACCCGGCAGGACGCGCTCTGAAACATGCGCTCCGCCACAACTGGAGGATAGACAAATAGTTCACGTTCTCGTTCGCGACAATAATGTCGATCAAGCTCTGAAAGCCCTGAAAAAGAAAATGCAACGTGAAGGCGTTTTCCGTGAAATGAAACTGCGCCGCAGTTTTGAAAAGCCGTCCGAGAAAAAAGCTCGCGAAAATGCTGAAGCTGTTCGTCGCGCACGCAAGCTGGAACGCAAGCGTCTGGAACGCGAAGGCTTCTAGGAAGCCACTACACACCTAACAGTGTGGCACCAATGCACTTCACCCGGCCTGAACCATCAGGTCGGGAGTGGATAACAGCGTGCCGAAACCTCAGTTCTTTTGAATGGACGGTGATACCAAAATCCGCCTCTTGGCTCTGCCATCGGCGGTTTTTTTGTGCCTGCAAAACATAAGATGCAGTGAAGGTTTGTGAAAGAGAACCACCCTTCTTGCAAGCTCTCTCCTCGCCTTGCCATGTTTCCAGCAAACCAAATGCGCATCATTAGGGCCTGGGCTTCTAAGCATTGAAAGCACAACACCCTGTGGCTTTAATAAGCTTGAGCGCAACGGACACATTGACTGCTTTTACTGCGCCCCAACCCACTCAGGGACAGGCGTTATAACGAAGCCATGCAAGGAACACCGCCACGGCGTAGATATCCATAACTATGCCATGCATAAAAATCTTTAAGTCCGACTGCATACAAAAAGAGCGGCCTGTGCAGGCCGCTCTCTTGCAGTTGAGGATGAACAAGCCTTACAGGGCTTGAACAATTTCCTCGGTCATTTTCTTCGCATCGCCCAACAACATCATGGTGTTGTCAGCAAAGAACAACGGGTTATCCACACCTGCATAACCGGTTGCCATGGACCGCTTCACGAACAGCACGGTTTTGGCTTTTTCGACCTCAAGGATCGGCATACCATAGATCGGGCTGGACGGGTCGGTTTTGGCAGACGGGTTGGTCACGTCGTTCGCACCGATCACGTAAACCACATCAGCAGTGGAGAATTCGTGGTTGATTTCTTCCAGCTCAAACACTTCGTCATACGGCACGTTGGCTTCTGCCAACAGCACGTTCATGTGCCCCGGCATACGTCCAGCAACCGGATGGATTGCGTATTTGACTTCGACGCCTTCAGCTTTCAAGGAGTCAGCCATTTCACGCAGAGCATGCTGCGCTTGCGCAACAGCCATACCGTAACCCGGAACGATAATGACCTTAGATGCGTTTTTCATGATGAAGCCAGCATCGTCAGCAGAGCCCAATTTCGCCGTACGATCACCCATGTCCGCAGCAGCGGCAGCGGCATCATCACCACCGAAGCCACCAAGGATCACGTTAAAGAACGAACGGTTCATGCCCTTACACATGATGTAGGACAGAATCGCACCGGAAGCACCGACCAAAGCACCCGTGATAATCAACAGGCTGTTGGCCAAAGTGAAGCCGATACCACATGCTGCCCAACCGGAATAGGAGTTCAACATGGACACCACGACCGGCATATCCGCGCCACCAATCGGAAGGATCAGCAAGAAGCCGAGAGCCAACGAGATCAGCAAGATCATAAAGAACAGGGCTTTGCTTTCCGTGCCGGAGAATACGGCGATCAGAACCAGCATGGTAATGCCCAGCAACAGGTTCAGGATATGTTGCCCCTTGAACTGAAGCGGCTTACCGGAGACCAAACCCTGCAATTTGGCAAATGCGACCAAAGACCCAGTAAAGGTGATCGCACCCACTGCCGTACCCAAGGACATTTCAATCAAAGACCCGGTATGGATATTGCCGGTGGTCCCGATGTTATAAGCTTCTGGAGCCAACAGAGCCGCCGTTGCCACGAACACCGCTGCCAAACCGACAAGGCTGTGGAACGCTGCGACCAGCTGCGGCAGTGCCGTCATGACGATCTTGCGTGCGATGACCGCACCGATGCCGCCACCGATAGCAATACCCAGAATAATCCAGACGTAGTTGACCACAACCGGGGATGCCAGTGTGGTGATGATGGCAATCGTCATACCGACGATACCGTACATATTACCTTGACGCGCAGACTCCGGTGAGGAGAGCCCTTTCAGCGCCATGATGAAACAGATGCCCGCAATGATGTAGGCGAGCATGGTTACGCTTTCCGCTGCCATTTTTAAGGCCCCCTACTAGCTTTTCTTTTTGAACATGGACAGCATGCGCTGAGTCACGATGAAGCCGCCGAAAATGTTAACCGACGCCAAAATCACCGCAAAGAAACCCAACACTTGCGAGGCAGAGAAGTCTGCCGGACCGGCTGCAATCAACGCACCGACAATAATCACGGAGGAGATCGCATTGGTCACCGCCATCAGCGGTGAGTGCAACGCCGGGGTCACACGCCAAACAACGTAGTAGCCAACAAAAACAGCCAGAACGAAGATGGTAAACAGGTACCAGAACGGATCGGAACCTTCTGTCGCCGGGACAACCTGTGCCACGACTTCATGGGACTGGGCCGCGATGGACTGAGCCAGATCGCCTGCCTGAGCCGCCAGATTGGCAGCTTTATCTGCAATGGTCTCTGCAGCCATTATTTGTCTCCTTCAGCGGTCAGAGCCGGATGCACGACCTTGCCATCATTGGCGACCAGCGTGCCTTTAACCAACTCGTCTTCCATATCCGGTTTCAGATCTTTGGTTTCCTTGTCGATCATCGTTGACAGGAAGTTCCAGAAGTTCTTCGCAAGCAGCATGGAAGAATCGGATGCCACACGGCCCGGAACGTTGGCTTCACCCATAATGGTGACACCGTATTTTTCAACAGTTTTGCCATACTCGGACAACGGGCAGTTGCCGCCGGTTTCCACAGCCAAATCAACGATCACCGCACCCGGTTTCATGGTTTTCACCACATCTTCCGGGATCAGAACCGGAGCCGGACGACCGGGGATCAGTGCAGTACAGATGATGATATCCGCTTTCGCAGCTTGCTCAGCCACAGCTTCGGCTTGCTTGCGTTTATACTCTTCGTCCATCTCTTTTGCGTAACCGCCAGCGGTTTCCGCATTCTTCATGGCCTCTTCGTCAACCATGACAAATTTGCCGCCCAGAGATTCGACCTGTTCTTTTGCTGCGGCACGCACATCGAATGCATACACCACGGCACCAAGACGCTTCGCCGTTGCGATGGCCTGCAAACCTGCAACGCCTGCACCCATGATCAGAACCCGAGCCGGAGCCACAGTCCCAGCAGCGGTCATCATCATCGGGAATGCCCGGTTGAAGTTGGCAGCCGCATCAATCACGGCCTTATAGCCAGCGATGTTGGACTGAGACGACAACACGTCCATGCTTTGTGCGCGAGAAATCCGCGGCATCAATTCCATGGCAAAGGCGTTGACCCCGGCAGCGGCGAGCTGTTCCACATACGGCTTGCTTGTCAGTGCTTGCAATACCGAGAACAGTGTTGCTCCCTTCTTCATCATGCCGAGTTCATCTGTGCCTTCGTCCTTTGTCATCGGACGTTGCACTTTCAACACAACATCTGCGTCTTTCAGCAGGTCTTCTTCTGTTGTGATGATTGTCGCACCGGCATCTGTGTATGCCTCGTCTGTGAAGCTGGCGTTTGCCCCTGCTCCGGTTTCGACCATGACCTCACACCCAGCACCGACAAATTTCTTGACGGTATCTGGCGAAGCTGCAACACGGGTTTCAAACTCGCGCCGCTCCTTCGGTATTGCAATTTTCATTAGGTTTCGTCTCCCTACGTTCACATCCGTAATTCATCGTTCACTGTGCCACCTCGCCGAACGTGAACCATGTTTGGCGGCCTTGCGGGTCATCACACGACAGAATAGTCACACAACCAAGAGACCTTTTCTAGTGAAAGTCTTCCCAGCGATATGACCTAAAACTTTTGTATAGTCTCAGGCATGACACTACCCACAAGTCAGTACAATCTTCCTACCAACGCAAAAGCTGCAAAGCAAGGGCGTTCTTACGGCTTTGCCCTGCTTTGCCAACTTTCTGCAAACGTATAACTTTCGTTATGAAGGTTATACGGCTTCCAATGCCTCCAATTCGTCAATGAAACCGGAAATCACATCCAGTCCGATAGACCAGAACGCCGGGTCTGCAGCGTTCAGATTAAACGGTTTCAACAGCTCGTGGTGGGTTTTGGTTCCCCCGGCCCGCAACATGTCCATGTATTTGTCGGCAAAGCCTTCGTGACCGCCCTGATACACACCATAAAGTGCATTCACCAAACAATCACCGAATGCATAGGCATAGACATAAAACGGCACGTGGATGAAATGCGGGATATAGGACCAGAACGGACGATAGCTTTCATCCAGTTCAAATGCCGGACCGAGGCTCTCAGTCTGAACGTCCATCCAGATGTCACCCAACTCTTCCGTGGACAGTTCCCCATATTTGCGGCGCTCATGGACTGCAGTTTCAAAGTTATGGAATGCGATCTGGCGCACCACCGTATTGATCATGTCCTCAACCTTGCCGGACAGCAAAATCCGGCGAGCAGTCGGATCATCCGTACTATTCAGGACGGAACGGAACGTCAGCATTTCACCGAAAACCGATGCGGTTTCCGCCAATGTCAGCGGCGTATCCGACAGCAATGGCCCTTGATCTGCCGCCAAACGTTGATGCACGCCGTGACCCAATTCATGGGCCAGCGTCATCACGTCACGGGTGCGCCCCATGTAGTTCAGCATCAGGTAAGGGTGGGCCGAGGTCACAGTCGGATGTGCAAACGCACCCGAAGACTTACCTTCACGGACCGGAACATCAATCCAGTTGTTGTCAAAGAACGGCTTGGCAACCTCCGCCAGCTTCGGACTGAACCCTGCATATGCGGTCATCACGGTTTCCACCGCCTCGTCCCAGCCAAAACGACGACCATCATCACCCGGCAGCGGCGCGTTGCGATCAAAGTGTGACAGCTTATCCAGCTTCAGCCATTTGGCTTTCAAAGAATAATACCGATGGGACAAACGCGGGAACGCAGCCTTGACTGCGGTCACCAGCGCATCCACCACCTCGTCCTCGACCTGATTGGCAAGGTTGCGATAGCTGATTGGCCGAGCATAGCCTCGCGCCGCATCATCCAGCTGTTTTTCCTTTGCCAAAACGTTGTGGGTCAGGGTCAAAACCCGACTGTGGTCAGTCAACACATTGGAAATTGTCAACGCGGCTTCCGCCCGGATTTCCCGTTTTGGGCTGGACATTTTGTCGAACACTTCGGTCATGGTCAGATCCTGACCATTAAACGGAAAAGTCATGGCAGCAAGTGTTTCGTCATACAGACGATTCCACGCAGACCGTCCCACCACTTCACGTTCGTGCAGCAGGTTTTCCACTTCGTCAGACAATTGATAGTCCCGGAAGGCCCGAACGTGCGTCAACCACGGGGCAAAACGGGCGGCATCGGCGTCAGCAAGCCACATAGCCACCCTATCATCATCGACCCGATTGATTTCCAGCGTAAAGAACAGGGTTTTTTGGCTGATTTCCGTCGCCTGTTCCTGCAAATTTTGTTGGAAGCGAGAAATTTCCGGGTCGGTGACAGCAACGGCATGGCTCAATTGTGCAAAGCTCATCAGTTTGCCCAAAATGTCATGAATGGCTTCATAAGCCTGAATCGCCGCCAAGAAACCCGGCCCATCAAGCTCCGCAACTTTCCCGCCGTAGTCTGCCTCAAACCGGCTGGCCAAATTTTCGACCGTGGTCAGATCCTGTCGCAATTCCGGGCAATCCCGAGATGTGTAAAGATCAGACAAGTCCCAACCCGGCAACGTTGCCGCGGATAGATCTGTGGATACGTCAGCAGACATTTTAAACCTCACTCAACCTGAAAAAAGGGCATGCAAGGGCATAGATGAGGGTGTACTCACCGGATTTAAAGCCCCGGCATCCCCGGAAAACCATGACTAACCCAGAAGGTTAGACAGACATGCCCAACGCACGTTTGTACAGATCAAGGATTTCTTCCTGTTCGATGTAGTCGTGCTCTTCCATTTTCCGCAGACGAATGAGCTGACGCATAATTTTGACATCAAAGCCCTGACTTTTTGCCTCGGCATAGACTTCACGGATATCAGCCAGCAGGTTGGCTTTTTCTTCTTCCAGTCGCTCGACGCGCTGGATAAAGGATTGCAATTGCTCTGCGGCAATGCCGCCCACATCATTACTCATCGGTTTTCCATTCTCTTACTTAATGTGCCTATTACAGACGGTCGTTTTCCAATTCAAAACAACCTTTGGACAATACCTATCTGCTTAGCACTTCTCAAGGCACAAGCTGTCTCTTATAGTGTTGCAAAATTGCATATAATTATACAGGCGTGTATGATACGCGCACATAAGCAGCTATAGGGTCCGTCGTGAGTACTGTCAGTCTAGAACGCTTGTCCATTCTTCTGGTCGAAGACAACCTCTACATTCGGGATATCATGGAAAGTGTCCTGAAACAGTTGGGGTTCGGCTGGGTCACAACTGCCCGTAACGGTCAGGAAGCCATTGAGTTCCTACAACTGGCGAATAAAAGCCAAAACGTCTCTTCCGGGCTGACCAACGTTGACATTATTTTGTGCGACCTTTTGATGTCGCCGATTAATGGCCTGCTGCTTTTGCGCTGGGTTCGCATGCAAAAGGAAGCCGGGAACCGCTTCATTCCCTTCATCATGATTTCCGGTGCCGCGGATAAGGAATATGTGGAAGCCGCGCGTGATCTTGGCGTGACCGAATTTATCGCCAAACCATTTTCGGCACAGTCCATCAGCGACCGCGTCATGAAGGTGATCGAGCATCCGCGCCAGTTCGTTGCCTGTACAAACTATTTCGGCCCCGACCGCCGCCGCCGCCGCATGCCACCGCCCAATGGGGATGACCGACGTCGCAATGACGAAAGCCATGCGACCATTGTTTACTCCGCGGAAAAAGTGGTGAAACCGAAAACAGAATCGGATGTATGGTATTTCCGCCTTCCCAATACCCTGAAAGAAAAAGTCGGTGGTGCCGCATTTAAGGGACCACTGCAACTGCCGGATAACATTCTGGAGGAAGCCGAAAACACCCTGCAACGGCAAGCCATGGACTTTACCGACTGGGCGAAAAACTATCTGGCGAAACTGTCCAAAATTA
>JAALLQ010000203.1_pt1 | contig 18476 bp, 16 predicted proteins | sample 7245921 | NCBI WGS metagenome assembly JAALLQ01 (sample SAMN13049200, study PRJNA578106) | oil field metagenome | isolation source: filtered produced water from oil reservoir B7 | place: USA:offshore Texas | collected 2016 | reverse complement strand
CTATGCGAATACTGCCCGTATCACCACGAAGTACGGCATTGAACCAGATACTTGAAAAATCTCTGATTTCAACATCCCCTATTATGTCTGCAGAACCAGCTATGTATGCCTGCTCTGAGATTGAAGGTCTCTTATTCTTGAAATCCATGATCATCATATCGTCCTCGTATCATTCTTTTTTCTGTGATCGTTTAATAATTCCTGTTTCCTTATAGTTCTTCAGGCAGCAGTTTCTTGAAAAATATTCTGTACAGGCCTGTACCTGCAAGGATACAGTACATTGCATACAGCCATACATCTACTCCTATCTGGCTAAAACTAAAAACCACAACCAGTGCCATTAACTGTGCCATTATTACTCTTGTGGGATCTAACTTTTCTTCGGTCCTGTCTGCAACGCTTTTTATTTCAGAGGAACCCATGATCACCGGAAGGAACAGTATCGTTACTATGATAAGTATCGGAAATGTCGAAAATGAGATGTCCGGCAGGATTAAACCTTCAGGTAAAAAGGATAATAAGGTAATGATTCCCATAAAGATGCCAGCCCAAAAATGAAGTCTGTCAGATGGTGGTAGTTTACTGTCAAACAAAAGCCCAAGCGTTGTAAGAACACCATATATCCAGGATGAGGTAGATGTAAGCAGGGTTCCCAATATCAGGATAAAGAGCATCTCTAAAACGCCGGGTCTGACGCCTGAGCTGCGATTTAAGGTACGCAACATCAGGAGAATCCAGAAAATAGGCAGAATAGATGCCTGTCCTAATAGCGGAATAAATATCAATACCAGGGTTACAGCTACGAATGCGGATAAATCGTTATCCGGATCAAGCTCCCGGGAGACTGCCCAGGTAAGAAATACTATTATGCCTGTTCTGGCACCACTCAATACCGCACTCATGAGCGATTCTGTGGAAAAGTAATGATAAATTACTGAAGCGGGTATTACGCTTGCTGTTATCAGTAGTATCAGGAAGTTTCCCGTATTGTTCAGGTCAAGGGGACGGTTGAAGGCTGCAGTCCTGTGTATGTCCATCAGACAATATTGATTCTTTATTGGTTTTAAGATATTCCATATTTTTGATACAGTATTTGTTTTTACTGTCCAGATGCTGTTTTTATTCTACGTATGGCGTTTAAGGCTATGCTAAAAATTCAAAAGCATTCTTATTCGAGCAAGTCTTATGAATTTCATTCCAGATTAGCTTAAATAAAAACATGGCACTATAGGCTTATCGGGGATGACTTCTCAGATAATTTACCTGAGGGGTCCGTATCTATCACTGATACAGTGGGGTAAACAATGAAGCAGTTACAAAAATGTCCGGTGTGTAAATCCCGGTTGGATGAGAATGGTAAAGGAATACAGTTTTGTGAAACATGTGGCTACTGGACCAGAAAAGGAACAGCAAGACTGGACTCTTCTATGATGATTGTGTGAGGTGGGAAAAATGGGCTTACTGAAATCTATGGAAAAAAAGAATAAGATCTGTTTCCGATGTAAAGATATGCTGAAAAGACAGATACTGGGTATGAATGTATTCTATTATTGCAGGAGTTGCGGATACCTCGTATCTTCTGACTTTGTTTGATTAGAAAAGGTCCCTGTTAATCAGGGTCCTGTATGTTTATTGATCATTTTTCCTTCTATTGTGTTTCACAGTTTTTTGTGCATACATGCATGTATGTATGTGCATTCTCTGACTTATGAGATACTAAAAAAGTTGTCCGTTTTTGCAGTGTTAACTGTTTTATATGATATGGACTATTTTACCGAAACCACGCAGGACAGATACCCATATTATACGAAGCTATCAACTGGCAAGTATGCTTTCCTGCCGGATTACTGAAAAGTGATTCAATATGGAAATGGAAGACCTTGTGATTTATACCATATTTATTGGCTTGCTTGTTAGCCTGATGTTATGCTATGCAAGCGGAGCTTTGCCATACAATCTGGATTTCATGCGTATATTTGTAATAGGCGGGGTTTGTGCATATCTTTTTAACCAGCTTCCTCTTTATTAGAATACAAGCTCTCATATCCGTTTTCCGATTGTATTTTCTGATATTTTCAATTATGTGGCAACCATCAACACCTCATCATCATGAGTATTATTATATATAATAATATAGATATATTTATATAGTTTGTTTTTATAGTAGGAATTGCAGCCACAAACCTGATAAGACAGGTTGTCTGCAGTGACCAATTTGGATACAGGTTCGATATGAACCTCATCAAAAAACGAAATCTCAAAGGATCCGGGCAAAGTCATCCCCTCAATCCCTCAAAACATAAACTTTGCCTTCATTCCTTTGCCGCAGAAATTCAAAAATGGAGTATGAGCTAAATAAGTGGAGTATGAGCGATGGTGGATACATTCCGGCACAACGCCGGAATGTATGGGGTTATTGTCGTCATCGGTTATTGTCAAAAAAGAATTACCACAAATTCCTCCGTTAAAAAAGAAACAACCTTTCTCTTTTTCCGATTGTGGTAATTCCTCACACTGATCTGCAAAAGTTCTCTTTTCTCAGCTATTGCCTTCATCCAGCTCCCGTGCTTTTTCATACATCCATAAGGCATCTTTCTCTCTTTCCGTATTCTCAAGTATATAACCCAGATTATTGAGTGTGCAGGCTGCATTTGCCTTGCAGGATGCGTTGTCGGGTTCGAGGTCAAGTATATGGATGTAGATCTTGAGAGCGTTTTCATACAATGGCTTAGCTTCCCTGAAAAGTCCCTCTTCAAGTAGCAGATAACCCAGGTTGTTCAGTATATATGCTGCATTTTCCTGGTAGGATATGCTGGATGGTTCATCTTCGAGCAAATTCTGGAAGTCATCCAGTGATGATCTGAACATCTTCTCAGCATCTTCCCGGTGGCCGGTATCCGTCAGTAGAGAGGCCAGCCGGCACTTCAGATTACCTGTTTTTACCAGTCCGGAAACCTCAGGAGGTCTGGCGGAGTATATTTGAGTATAAACGGAAAGTGCGTATTCATAATGGTCCCTGGCTTTTTCAGCTGAACCGCTCTCATCATACAGTGCTGCAATCCTCTCCAGTATCTCCGCTTTATCCTCCAGTATACTCTCATCTGTAAGCTCCATGTCAGCAAGCCTGTCGTATACTTCCAGCAGCAGGCCATAATCCCGAATCTGTTTGCTGATGTCAGCTTCCGTTTGAATAGAATTCCTGAACTTTTCCAGGGAATTACTGATCATGGAAATAGCTGAGGGATTCTCCCGGGCTGAAAGCGTAGAGATCAATATTTCAATTCCCTCTCTGGCACGTCCGGTGTCGATAAGTAACGCTGCGATCTTTTCTTTAAGTCTGGTGAAACTGCGATTATATTGTGTGTTACCGGAATCGCTCTCAACTAACTCTTCTCTGATCCCAAGCAGTTTTTTATATTCTGCAAGCAGGCTATCCTTGCTTTTGGTATCCTCTGCCAGCTTCTCCATTTCTGTGAGTGTGGCGTCTATTTTTTCCCCGGTTTCCCGGTTTTCCGGTTTCATCCTGAAAAGTCTCAGGTATAGTTCAAGTGAGCCTTCGTGATCCTTTAGTCCGGACTTAAGGTCTGCAAGGGATAGGAGAACAGATGACAGCTTATCCGGATACTCTTCGTTGTCGGGTTCCAGTGAAAGCAGTTCATCATAGAGTGCTACAGCTTCATTAAGAATGAACTCAGAATTTTCGTAATTCTCCTTTTCTGTCATTATACCGGCAATTTTTTCCAGAACACCTGCAATAGATGCTTTTACTGTTGTATTTTCAGGATAGGATTCTGCAAGCAGCTCAAACCTGTTCAGGACTGTACCATAGATCTGGAGCTGTTCTTCCCTGTCGTCCAGATGGTCTGCAAAGAGTTCAAGATCATTGATGAGAATACTCACCGAACTTGCGTAAGTATCGTCCGTCTCAAGCTGCGTTTCTTCGCTTGGAATATCGATTGCGCTCCTGAGCTCGGAAACAGCTTCTTCATTTCGGTTCAATTCCGCAAGGATATTTCCTTTGATGTTCCGGGAAAAGGCAACATTCAGCCTGTAGGAAGTGTTTGAAGGATCAGTTTCAAGCAATTTCTCAGACAGGCGCTCAATCAGTCCGTAAGAGGAAAGTTTTGCTTCGGATGCTTCTTCTGTTTCCACAAGACTGTTAAGCTCGCCGAGTATAGCAACCGTCCTTCGACGAATTTCGGAATCCGCAGGACTTTCCTCAAGCAGTTTTTGCAGAATGTCCAGGGCTTTTAGAAGATTGTTCTTTGCACTTTCATGATACTGCTGTTCGGCAAAGTGGGATGCAAGTTTGTTCAGGATGGTCACTTTCTTCAGAGCGCATTCACTGTCTGGCTCATCGCAAATATCTAGTATCTCAAGTGCTTCTTTGTATGCATCCTTTGATTCATCTTTTTTACCAAGAAGTGCAAGTCTGTTCCCGTATGTGCCGAGTGCCAGTGATAATCTTTCCTTGTAGGATTTCTCTGAAGGGTCTGCCCGGACTATATTCCTGTATGTGTCGACAAGTTGCCTGTATCTGTCCTCTGAATCTTCAAGCTGTCCGGCATCGGCTTCAAGATCAAGGAGGTTTCCTAGAATAGTTGCCATCTTGAACTGGAAACTAATGTCCTGCCTTTTTTCTTCCGGTATTTCTTCCATTATATCAAGGGCTTTCTGAAAATTCTCCTGGGCAGTTTTGTAGTCCTTGTTCTCGGCAAGTAGTGCGCCAAGATTGTTCAGTGTGGAAGCTGCATTTGATCTATGTGTTACATTATCGCTTTCTCTTTCGATAAGTTTCTCATAGGCTCTGACAGAAAGCTCATATTTTTGTATTGCTTCTGACGAGTTTCCTTTCTTTTCAAGTATTGGGGCTATACTACTGAATATGCCTGCGCTTTCTTCGGTGGTCTCGTAGCCTTTTCCGGATAGCTCTGTGATGATCTCTGCTGCCTCGGTATACTTTTCAAAGGCTTTTTCCTCTTTTCCTTCTGATAACAGAAGGTCTGCATAGCTGTGCAGCACAGTTTCAAGTATATCTGAAGTATCTGTATCCCGTGCCTCTTCTTCTGCCTGCTCCAGGGCCTGGATCGCGTCTGCGTATAACCCCTTCTCAATAAAGGACACCCCTCTGTTCAGGTGCCTGACTGCCATATCTCGTGATCGCTTGGACATAAGGTATTTCTCTGAATATGATTATTAAAGGTATAAATGCCAGACAGTATTCTGGATATTATTATATCTTCTGGCCAACCTGCTATATAGTACTGTAACAGGTTTATACATGTAACATTAGCTTGATAACTGCTTTGTTCTGCATCCTGCTATCAGGAAAGACAATAACGAATTTATCAGTTTTCTGAGGGGAGTTTATGTACATATTTGCACAAAGGATGGTTTAATATATTTTGTTTCCAATAATAATTTCAAACAAGAAAATTTAATATCCAATAATTAACTGAACTTCATAATAATATCTGATGCCTGCTAAAACTTCTGACAATTACAGGAACTTGAATCGATATAAGAAACTATTATTCGTTACATGTATATACTTTAGTATCTATCCCCGAGTAACCACGTCCATCACCAAAAAATGATGATGCATATGAAAACAAAAAGGTATCTTATCGGTCTAATATTATTGATTATTGCAACATCTCTTTTTTCCCTTCCTGCAGTCGGTTTAGGACAGGATGCTGAATATTTTAACTCAGAGGGTGTTGCTCTCACGAAGAACGGAAGCTATTCTGAAGCTCTGACATACTACGATCAGGCCCTGGGGATAGACCCTGATTACGATGAAGCGCTGGATAACAAGGTATCCACGCTCTTTCTCATGGGAAATTATGAGAATGCTGCGGAGCTTAACGATGCTCTGTTAAAGAGGTATCCTTCTTCTCCGACAGCACTTTTCAAAAAGGGCCTTATATTGTCCGCAATGGGAGATCATGAAAATGCTCTCACTTACTATGACGGGTCTCTGGAGTCCCTTGAAAATGGTAAGAATCCGGACTATGAGACTGGATTTGATATTGGTAGTCTCATGCTGATGAAAAAGTCCGATGCCAAAGAGGTGGGAACCGTTGCATTTGACGCAAGAGAAGCCAGTATCTGGTATCATAAGGCTCAGTCCTTTAAGGAGCTTGGCATGTACAACGATTCTCTTTCGGCCTACGATAAAGTTATCGGAATGAGCTCTCAGCATGTGGATAAACTGCATGAGCGTGCTTTCCGCATGTATGAGGCCGGAGGATATGAGAAGGCACTTGTGATCTACGATATTATCATCGGAATGGAACCCGACAATGCCATGCTGTGGTATGAAAAGGGTCTTGTGCATGATGCAACAGGCGACTTTGAGAATGCCAGTTACTGTTATGGCAGGGTAACTCAGCTTCAGCCTGAGAACAAGGATGCTTTCAGGAACATGGCAAAGGTCCAGGAAAAGCTGAACAATTCAGAATCGGCTATCCAGTACTATGACCAGTTGCTTTCCATCGATCCGTATGATACCGAAGCATGGTACGGAATGGGCAGGAACTTTGAGAAACAGGGCAACTACCAGTATGCACTTAAGGCATACAACCAGGTGCTGGCATATGATTCCCAGAACAAGGAGGTATGGTCCAGAAAGGGTACCCTGCTTGATGAACTCGGAAGATATGACGAAGCCATTCAGGCCTATGACAGGGCTTTGCAGCTTGAAGAGAATAGCAAGGATATGGCCTCTGATACACTGTCTGTCAGGACGATCTTTGCTTCCAGCATAGGTTCCATGCCGGCATATTCTGAAAATCCACAGTTCAGCCAGGAGTCATCCCTTCTCTGGTACAATAAAGGTCTTGCATATGAACGCCTGGCCAGATACGAAGAAGCGGCTGATGCCTATGACAGGGTACTGAACAATGAGCCTGGCTTTGCAATTGTCTGGTACAAGAAGGCCGTTGCACTTGAGAAACTCGAGCAGTATGGTAAGTCCGCAGATGCATACGAAGAGGCTCTGAAAGTGGACTCGTCCAGTGCACGTGCATGGTTTGACCTGGGTCAGACCTATGAACGTCTGGGTGATAATAATGATGCACTTAAATCCTATTCAAAGGCTCTGAAGGTAGATTCCAATTTCACGGCCGCCTGGTATGCCAGGGCGGTGGCTCTTGATAATGCAGGTAAATACAGAAATTCTATTGAAAGTTATGACAAGGTTATCGAGCTACAACCGGACTCTGCAGAAGCCTGGTTCAGAAAAGGTGCTGCCTATGATGAGCTTGGTAAATATGAAGATGCTGTTGTATGTTACGAAAAAGTCCTTGAAATACAGCCGGGACACTCGGCTGCCAAGTTCCAGCTAAACGCTGATATGGAAATACTGAATTCCGGTGCTTCGGGAAATAATCTCAGTAAGGGTGCGGGTCTTGTCGGCAAACTTGAAAGTAATGTCCTCTTCCCCAATGCAATGTTCATCTGGAACGATGAGATCCCGCTGGCAACCGGCGGTGTTCAGTCAGGTGTGGACAGCAGGAACTTACTTGGCGGGGTCATAACCTTTGATTCCGTATGGGTTGCCAGGGGTGAGCTCCTGAATGATATGTCCAGACCGGAGGATGCAGTAAAGTCTTATGACAAAGCAATTCTGCTCAATGGCAATTCAAGTTCAGCATGGGCCGGAAAAGCCACTTCACTTGATAAGCAGGACAGGTATTCTGAAGCCATACAGGCATATGAAAGAGCACTTTCATTCGATCCCGATAATGTAGAGATATGGTACAAGAAGGGTATGTCACACTATAATCACGGTGATGACTTGCCTGCGATCACAGCCTTTGAAAAGGTGCTTGAGGAGGATCCGGCGAACAGGGAAGTCCTGTACACCAAGGCCTACGCCAGTGAAAGACACGGTATGTACGGCGAGTCCCTGGAAACATATGACGCTATATTGAAGAAAGACCCGCAGAACACGGATATCTGGTACAGGAAAGGATTTGCCGCCTATCAGGTAGGCAAATACGAGGAGTCACTCAAGGCATTTGACCATGTTCTGAAATATGAACCGGCAAATACCACGGTCCTTATGTTCCAGGGTCAGTCATCAGAGCAACTGGGCAACTACGATGAAGCTATCAGCTATTATAATAGCGTGATAGAGCAGAAGCCTGATGATATTGAAGCAATGTTCAAGCTGGGAACAGCATACGAGAAGAATGGTGATTATGAACAGGCGATTGAGACCTATGACCTGATCACCTCTACAGAGCCGGATAATGTTGCTGCCTGGAACCTGAAAGGATTTGCCTATTACCTCAAGGGTGACCTGGGAACTGCGTCCAGTATATTCGATAAATCTATAGCACTTGATCCGAACAGTGCATCGGCATACTATCATAAGGGAATACTTGCGTATATGCTCAGCAGTGGGGCTGTTGACTACTTTGATACAACCCTTGAGCTCAAACCTGACTCAATCACTGCCTGGTATAACAAAGGTTTCATCCTGAATGTCAGGGGAGATGTGGAAGGTGCTATCGATTGCTACAATAAGGCACTTGAGCTGGATCCAGACAATCCGTCTGTGCTGTACAACAAGGAGTTCGCGCTCTATCGTCTGGGTAGTTATGAGGAAGCAGAACGTGTGCATAGCAAACTGCAGTCTGTGGATCCTGACTTTGTTGAATCCCTTGATGACAGGGGTACTGCATTCTTCCTTCCCGACACCTACAGTGAAACACTCGATTATGAGCTTCCTGATAGGTGGTATGAGAACGAATCAGAAGAAGCAGCACCTGTGAACAACACGACAGTTTCCGAATGAACAGATTAAGGCTATGCGGTCGCAATCTTTATTGTCCATAGCCTTCTTTTCTCTTTTATGCTAAGTTCACTGATCTTTGATATGGATGGCGTACTGCTGGATTCCATGCCACACCATGCAGATGCCTGGATTCAGGTTTTTGATGAATGGGATGTCAGAATAACAAGGAATGATGTCTATGAAATAGAAGGTGCCAACCATGTTCAGGGCCTGCAGTGGCTTTTCAATAGGGCAGGCAAAAACATCAGTGCTCAGGATTACGATGTCATACTGGACAGGAAAGTGGAGATATTCTCAGGGCTCGGGGAGGTGGAACCCTTTGATGGCATCGGTGATTGTCTCAGTAAACTGAAGAGCTCTTTCCGGCTTGCCCTTGTGACAGGTTCCGAGAGGGTCACTGTGGAAAGGCTGGTAAGTGAATTCTTCCCGGATATTTTCGATGTTGTTGTCTGTGGTGATGATGTGCAACAGGGGAAGCCCTCACCCGATCCTTATCTGAAGGCTGTGGAAATGCTTGGTGCGGAAAAAGGCGAATGTCTTGTGGTTGAGAATGCACCCATGGGTGTGGAGGCTGCAAAAAGTGCGGGGCTGTACTGTGTGGGTGTACCCACGTACGTATCTCCTGAAAAGTTATCCCGGGCAGACATAGTTCTGCGTGACCATCTCTCCCTTCCTGAATATCTTATGGAGATGCTTACTAACTGATTTTCGTAAGATATTAAAGTCCGACACTCCACTACTTATGTATGAATGATAATACCGATTCTCAGGAAGACCTTCAGGCCCAGCTAAAAGAGCTTAAAGAAGAGTTCAGTCAGACTCCCAGTATGGATAACCTCTACCAGATCGCGATCACATATCATGCACTGGGGCAAACGGAACGCGGTATTGGCTTTGCGGAAGCTTTCCTGATGCAGATCGAGAATGAAAAGGAACGAATCATCCAGACCACCATGATACTGAGTATGCTCGAGCGGGACGAGGAAGCTACACAGGCTCTCAGGGAAGCAGAGGATAAATTCAGCGATGATCCCCAGATTAAGCGCTATGAGGGTATGCTGCTCAACAAACAGAAAAGATTTGAAGAAGCTGTTGATGTTTTCGATGGCCTGCTGCAGGACAATTCTGATGACCTGGAATCCATATCAGGAAAGGTGATAGCACTTCTCGGTCTTGATAGGAATGACCAGGCTGTAAAAACCTATCAGGCATCCATAAAAGTTACTCCAAAGGAAGCGCCCCAATGGCACTTCAAGGGTATGCTTGACGGCCTGATGCAGGAGTACGTTTCCAAATCCGAAGGACCTGGAGAAGAGCAGAAAAAGAAAATGCTTGAGAGCTTCAAATCCATGGATTCGCTGATCGATAACTTTGGACCCGAGGTTGGGAACTTTTATCGCATGGGCCAGCTTGCAGGAAGGGAAGCTTACGGGTTGATGCTGGAGGAGGAAGAACATACTGAAGAGTAATGTTTTATTAAGGGCATAACGTCCTTATTTTTTCTGCCAGAATATACCGTTTTTTTCTATTTTTGCCTTTATGTTTCCTACATGTAGTATTGTTACTATGTGTTTATCACAATAAGGCAATTATTGCCTCTATCGGGGAAAGTTTTATAATGTTTTTTCTTCCAACCTCTGTACGATGGAGAAATACGTTGTCAGATGTTCAAAATGTGGGGAGGTCCATGGCCCCCATTCGCTGAACTGTAAGAACGGTGATGATGCACTTTTACGCACCGAATATTCAAGTAAGCAACTGCATCCTGCTGACCTGCCGGGTATCTGGCGCTATCGGGACTGGCTGCCTGTCAATGGTATCATTGAGGAAGGTTCAGGGCGAACCATTAATTACAAGAGCCAGGGTTTTGCGGAAGAGTACGGACTTGAGGACCTCTGGATCGCTTTCAACGGATACTGGCCTGAAAGAGATGCAGGGATGATGACCTGTACTTTCAAGGATCTTGAATCCTTCCCGACCATGCAGCTTATCAGGGAATTGAATGAGGAAAGGATCATGGTTGTGGCCTCTGCCGGCAATACGGCACGTGCATTTTCTCACGCATGCACCATAACAGGACAGCCACTACTTCTGGTAGTGCCGGAAAACAGTGCTCACAGGCTATGGACCACACATGAGCAGAATCCATCTGTCTGTCTTGTGACCGTGGAAGGTGATTATTTCGATGCCATATCGCTTGCGGGAAAAATAGCTTCCAGAGACGGTTTTGTAAACGAGGGCGGGGCGAAGAACGTTGCCAGGCGTGATGGAATGGCTACTGTAATGCTTGATGCGGCTCTCACAATGGGAACACTTCCCGACCACTACTTCCAGGCTGTAGGAAGCGGTACAGGCGGGATATCTGCCTGGGAAGCATCCATGAGGCTTGCAGAGGATGGCAGGTTCGGTTCAAAACTTCCGGTACTTCATCTGGGTCAGAACATCCCCTGTGCTCCGCTTTATTCCCTCTGGAGTGATTCTGATGTGGTTTCGGATTCATGCCCGGAAGGCATGTACGATGATGTACTTTTCAACAGAAAGCCTCCTTATTCTGTAAAAGGAGGCGTAAAGGATGCCCTCGATGCTACCGGCGGTATGATGTATGCGGTAAGCAACGACGAGGCATCGGCTTCACAGTCATTGTTCGAAAAAACGGAAGGAATAGACATAAACCCGGCCGCAGCAGTGGCAGTTGCCGCACTTGTGCAGGCGGTAGAAGGGGGTAATGTCTTGCCCGAGGACAGAATAGTCCTGAACATTACCGGTGGCGGACAGAAGAGGTTGATGCAGGATTATCCTGTAAGACAGATCGAGCCGTCAGCAGGGGTTTCGGCAAAGGACCCGAACGCAGAAGATGAGATTTTGAATATAGTGGAAGGATTTTTTGGTGTGAGAATATGAACGAAGAACTAACTCTTACGATTCTTGGCGGTGTGGACAAAGACGGTGTTCCGGAGCCTGTCAGTTCCTTGGATATATGCAAAGGTGAGATCATCGGTATTGTCGGCCCTACGGGTTCCGGCAAAAGTACACTGATCGATGATATAGAACAACTTGCGCAGGGGGATACTCCCACAGGCAGGTCGGTACTCATTAACGGAGAGAGGCCCGATGCTGTGATCCGTGTTGACCCCCGCAAGAAACTTGTTGCGCAATTATCCCAGAAAATGCATTTCCTGGCTGACATGACAGTCCGCGACTTCCTGCAGATGCATGCACGCAGCAGGGGAAAGGGACCTGAACTTGTGGACAGGGTCATAGAACTTGCAAACACCCTGACAGGAGAACCAATCTCAGCCGACAATTATCTCACTGTCCTGAGTGGTGGACAGTCAAGGTCACTCATGACAGCGGATATTGCAGTTATAAGTGATTCCCCGGTTGTGCTCATAGACGAGATCGAGAACGCAGGGATCAAGAAACAGGAAGCGCTCCAGTTGCTCTCAGGCGAGGGTAAGATCGTCGTGGTAGTGACCCATGATCCGGTACTTGCCTTGATGGCATCCCGGAGGATAGTTATTCGTAACGGTGGAATGGTCGATATAATCACCACAAGCACGGGTGAACAGGATGTCTGCGGCAGGATTGCCAAGGTGGACAACTGGCTTATGTCCCTCAGGGAAACGATCCGCAAGGGGGAGGTCGTGGAGGAGCTTGCATGAAACTCGTTGTACTTGCAGGTACTCCGGGTTCAGGTAAAACCTCTGTCCTGCTCCACACCATCAAATCACTTGTCAAGAATGGGAAGAAACCAGCTGTAGTAAAGGTTGATTGCCTCTGGACAGATGATGACCAGCGCTTTGCCAAACTGGATATCCCTGTGCATGTGGGTCTTGCAAAGGACATGTGTCCGGACCATTTCACCATCTACAATACCGAGGAGATGCTTGGATGGGCTGAAGATAAGGGTGCGGATATAGTGCTCAATGAAACAGCAGGTCTGTGCCTGCGCTGTGCACCCTATCCTGACGAATGCCTTGCCATATGTGTCATCGACGTCACCACGGGACCGAACACTCCCCTGAAGGTGGGTCCGCTGCTTACCACCGCGGACATAGTTGTCACCACAAAAGGAGACCTTGTATCCCAGGCAGAGCGTGAGGTCTTCAGGGAAAGAGTGCTTGATGTCAATCCCGGATGTTCCATTGTGGAGGCCAACGGCCTGACAGGAAAAGGTGCCTTCGAACTTGCCGAGATGATCTCAGAGGGACCGGAAGTTCACGATAAGATGATACTTCGCTATAATCCTCCCCTTGCAATATGCTCCCTGTGTACTGGAGAGACAAGGGTCGCACGTAAGCATCACATGGGTGTGCTGCGGCAGATAGACGGTTTCATGGAGTACAAGGGTGAATAAGATGGATGATATCCTGTCCCTCCTTCCGGGATATAATTGCGGAAGCTGCGGTTTCAAGCAGTGCAGGGATTTTGCCGCTCAACTGAAAACCAGGGAAGACCTTCAGCGATGCCCGTTCCTTGAAAGGGAAATATTCAGGGATAACTTCGAGAAATTATCCGAAATTGTAAGTGGTACCACTTCTGCAGAGGAAGAAAAGATCATAGGTGTAATTGATGGTCTGGAGGCGGATTTCATGCTTGCTCCCCTGAAGGACGAATGTTCCTGCAGGGAGTTCATTCATCCCTTTGACGGTTCTGTGGAGATTAATGTCGGTGATTTCCTGCGCTACAGGCCGCTTGGATGTCCCGTAACACACTTTGCGAAGGTTATAGACATTGATCCTGGTATCTATACGATTCATATGGTGGGTCCACTGCACAGGCTAGGACAGGATGACTTTGAGTTCAAGGATGCGGGTCTGTGCATGATACTTGCCTTTGAAGGTAAAGTTTGTAGCGGTAAGCTTCCGAAGGTTGGTCAGACCGTGAAGTTCGTGCCTGAATACTGTATGATGCAGAAGGTCCATTCGGGTATGGTTGTCGGTGTTGAAGGGAAAAATGTAAGAATAGAAGCCATAGACCTCAAGGTATGGTGATCTGAAAATGTCTTCACAAAGTGTAATGACACCTTCCGAGGCAGTATATCAGGGTATAAAGGAGGCAGGTATCGACTTTATTGTCAGTGTACCATGCGCTAACCTCAAGAAACTCATTCCAATGGTGGATTCGGATCCCGATATAATCCACGTACCTGTTACACGTGAGGAAGAAGGTGTGGGGGTATGTGCGGGAGCATATATGGGAGGCAAGAGACCTGCAATGCTCATGCAGAATTCAGGTCTTGGGAATTCGATAAATGCCCTGGCATCACTTGATATTCTATATGAAATTCCACTTCTTATGATAATGAGCCATCGTGGTGTGGAGGGTGAGCCCATCGTGGCCCAGGTGCCCATGGGACAGCTCACAGCTCCGCTTCTGGAAACACTTAATCTCTCTTACTTCCTGCCCGAATCTAAGCAGGATGCAACAGATACGATTGTTACAGCTATGGATGATGCTTTTAAAAAGAAGACGCCGGTAGCAGTGCTATTACCGATTCCATTCTGGAGGCAGGCATGAAAAGAATTGATGCAATTTCAGAGATAGTCGAAAAGGCTGCTGGTAGCAATGCTCTTCTGGTGGGCAATATCGGAATCCCATGTAAGGAGCTGCACCAGACATGTGATATCCCTAACAACTTCTATATGCTGGGTTCCATGGGGCTCGCATCATCAATCGGTTTGGGGCTTGCACTATCCCTTCCCGAAAGGAAGATCATTGCTATTGACGGAGACGGTTCGGTTCTCATGAATATGGGAAGTCTTGCAACCATCGCATGGCAGGCACCTGAAAACTATCTTTTGATAATCATAGATAACGGAGCATACGGTTCCACAGGTAACCAGCCGACTGCAACCTCACAGGGAACTGATCTGACCCGGGTGGCAGAAGGAGCGGGCAACCTGAGAGTTTACGATACCGATACAAAAGAAGGTTTAAGGAAAATACTGCAGGAAACCGATAATGGAATAGTTGTTGTCAGAACACTGCCCGGGAATGCTGAGGTTCCCAACATTAAGATGTCTCCTGAAGAAATAATTAAGAGATTTATGGCCGAAGCGTCTCGACCATCCAGCTCAGTTTGAAAGTACCGTCCAGTATCATTTTCTTAAGTTTGTCCTCAAGCTCCAGTGCCCTTTTGCGGTCTGACTGGCGCAGGACTATAGGTACTTCATTCATTTTATCATCGATTTCAAATCTGAGCTTTCCAAGTTCTGCCCTGAAAACATCCTCCTTACAGATGATGCTGCACAATCCGCAGTTAAAACACAGATGCCTGTCGAGCACAGGTCTCTCGTTCTTGAAATAGATAGCATCCATGGGACAGTTCTCGGCAGCTCCGCATTCTTTACACCTTATACATGAAGCTGGCTTGAACTCTACAGATAGGTCAACATCCTGCCATCCGTCAGCATATGTGGTGTCACTTATGGTCACCCGCCTGTCCACATCCATCACCGGCATAGCTACCTTATGATCGGTCATGGTGATGGCATCAAGTACACTGTCGTTCACAACAGGTATTGGTATTGCCCATGAAGCTATGCACTCGGGCCCGGCAGATGTGGCAAATCCTCCCATGAGCTGCGGGTCCATCGTGTGCATGTCGGCAAAACCTGTCATATTGGGTTTTTCAGGGCTGCTGCGGGTACCTTCTCCTATCACAAAGCCCTCTGCACCGTTCATGAGCATCCTTGTGCCCACGCCGATGGTAGTAAAACCAGGATCGTTCTTCAGGGGATTGATCTGTCCGCATCCGGAGAACGTTGCTGTCTGCATGTCAGGTTCAAATTCAGTAGCATGGAAAATCGTACTCACCGGTTCTGAGGAACAATTTACGAATGCGGCATAGTTCTTGAATGTATGCCTTGTGGCATAGAGCTTCGCATGCGGCATCTCATCCAGTGTGACCGCTGTCTGGAAGGTATCTTCCTCGTCCGTGATGACCGATACCTCGATGGTCTTTCTGTCCACCATGTCCCTGAAAAGGTGTCCTCCTCCGTAATCATGTTCCTTATATGAATGTGCGGTACCGAAAACCATCAGATCAAGCATGCCCAGACTTTCGTTCGGGCAGGGTCCAACATGTGCCGGCACCCCATTTAAGAACACCTTGGATGCTCTTTTAAAACTAAAAGGTGACTCTACGGGAAAAGAAAGCAATGCATAGGTTCCGCTCATAATGGCTCGGGTTGCGGTGGTGACGACATCAACATCCTTTGTGGTAACCTTTTCTCCCTTCTCAACAAGATCGCAGACCTCCTGCGAGGTCATAACTACAGCCGTTTTTTCATCTATCTTCTTGCGGATATCCTCGATTGAGCGTTCCATAAAATTCCTCTCTGGTTAATACTATATCTCCGAATAAGTATAAGTAAAAACGGTTTAAAGCATTAGATTAAGCTGATCTTTGAGTTGATCTTTGCAGATCAGTCAAGGTTGAGGATGCTTGCCAGCTCAAGACCTTCGCTTCCGATCTCGGAAAGTCTGTCAAAGGCCTCTTCCCTGGTGATATATTTCTCGGTACGGGTGCCGTCGGAAGCCTCTATTTTGATGGTTATCTCATTCTTGACATAGCCACGGTCAAGCGATTCTCTCACGACCTCTCCGTACTGCTCTGCAATGAGTTTAAGACAGTCGAATATTTCGTTGTTGCGAACCGCATCCTTTCCGTCAAGCAGTATCTGGGTGAGTTCCTGGGACTTGACGGAATATCTTATGTATTTTGTGAGCTCGTCCATCAGGGCACTGATGCTTTCCAGTTTTACGGATTTCAAAAGAGTATCGTCTGCTGTAATATCAAGATTATCGAAGTATATCTGGCAATTGTCTTCATCACAGCTTATCCTGAACTTCTGATCCTTTTTCTTGCTCTCAAAAGTTGCATCAACATGGCTTCCGCCATCATAGTTTACGGATGTGATGATAAACTCGGACACTTCGATCATCTTTACCTTATTTTCCTTGTGAAGTATGCCCGCCTTTGTCCATGTTGGGAGGAAGAGGTCTCCGTATACGTCCTTAACCGTGAGCACATCGTGCATATATACCAGTTCGGAAGTATACTCCATTCCAAGGAAGAATGACTTCATGGTTCCCCTGAGAACACTTTCCTTCATGGAAACATAATATTTGTTGGTTACAGCATAGCTGCCTGATTTGAAAAGAGGATTGAGTGTAACAAGAATCTCGTTCTCTATCTTGTAAAGATCGCTCTCTGATTCCCTTTTTGTCTGTTCGAGTTTCAGGTTTAAATCCTTCAGACCCTTTGTGGAACTTGCCACACAGGCATCGATCACTGAATTGCGACATTCGAGTATTTCCTTATCCTGGGCGCCTTTGGAGAGTTCGTCCACATAGGTCTGAATATCCTTGCTGAACTTATCCAGTTCCAGTATCCGGGATTCAAGTGAGGATACCTCCTCGGACTCTTCCTCGTTTAACTCGATAGCAGTGTTTTCAAGAGGTATTACCTTTTTTGCTATGTCTATGAACTCATTAAGGTCCTGAATAAAATCCCTTTGTAATGGTAAGTCGGTAGAGTCCTGAAATGTGTATCTCATCCAAATCCCCTTTAAAATATATATGTTTAATATATTCTCTTATTCCTGTTATATAAATTTCGATGTAGTTGAATTATATCACTGATCTTACAGTCTCAAGTATTTGATTCATGTACTTTGTAGCGCCGTTCTTAAGATCCATGGGATGAAGTTCTCCTGATACGAAAACCGTTTCAAGTTCATTATATCCCTTGCAGCTCAGGTTACCTCCGAACTTCTCCGGTCTCTCAAAGATAACTTCCTCATATCGTGGGCATATGTGGTATTTGAATAATTCCAGTACCGGATTGTTCTCGGCTTCCCCTGCAGGACAGAAAGCTTTCTTCATCTTCTTTTTGATATCCTGCTCTGAATCATCCACTGAGATATAGTTCTCGTTGGATGATGACATCTTGTTCCCGTCAAGTCCCAGGAGTATCGGTGTGTGGATACATAACGGTGCTTTGTATCCAAGTGAAGGCAATCCTTCTCTTGCGAGCATGTGTATCTTCCTCTGGTCGATACCACCAACGGCGATATCAACACCAAGCAGTGCGATATCCACTGCCTGCATGATAGGGTAGACCATCTGTGATACCTTCGGATCCTCCATCTGGCGTCCTACCTCATCCATGCTTCTTCTTGCCCTGTTGAGGGATGTAAGCTGTGTGAGTTTGAGTACGTTGAGCATGTATTCGGAACTAAGCTGATAATCGGATCCGTAGACAAAGTTCGTCTTCTCGGCATCCAGGCCAAGGGCGATAAAACACCTCTTGTTATAATCTGCGGTCTCGCGGACCTCTTCGAGCGTTCCCTTCTGGTTGAGGTATGCATGGACATCCGCCAGCAGAACGGTAATCTCGAACCCTGCGTTCTGCAGATCGAGGAGTTTGTTCACTGTCAGTACATGTCCCATGTGTATCTTGCCGCTGGGCTCATATCCGACATAGGCTTTTGGATGCTCTTTTGTTTCAAGAATTGCTTTAAGCTCTTCCTCAGTTACTATTTCCTGCACGTTCCTTTTTATAAGCTCAAGTCTGTCCATGAGTTCACCATTTCTAAATCGTGCTCTGTATAATCACATATCCCTTTAAATGCTTTTTCTTATATCGTTTCGGCATTATCAG
>JAALLQ010000200.1_pt1 | contig 18678 bp, 18 predicted proteins | sample 7245921 | NCBI WGS metagenome assembly JAALLQ01 (sample SAMN13049200, study PRJNA578106) | oil field metagenome | isolation source: filtered produced water from oil reservoir B7 | place: USA:offshore Texas | collected 2016 | reverse complement strand
CAAGGCCGATAAAACCGCCATGGACACCCCGGCGATAACGCCAATCCATGAAAGTGAATTCATGCTGTCGTACAGCAGCTTCTCCCACAGGATTACCAATACGCCCATGAACCCACCAACAATCGCCGCCGCCAAAAGCCAGGTTGGACGTTCCCTAAAAACAATAATGCCGCCTAAACTGACAAAAATTGGCGTCAGGAAAGTCAAGGCAGAGGCCTGAGACAAAGGCAAATATGACAGGGAAATAAACGAAGCGAACATTGCCAGACAGCCAAGAACCGAGCGTAGAAGAAGCCGCACAGGTCGCCTGCTGTATAATGCCGACGGTAAATCGCCACACACCGCCATGTACATCAGAATTGGCACCAGCGCGACAGCACTCCGCCAAAATACAATTTGCCCAACGGGAGCTTCGAAACTCGCCAAACGGACAAAAAGCGTCATAACTGCAAATAAGCCAGTTGCAAGCAGACGCAACAGGATACCACCGGCCTGTGTATCCCAAAAGTGGTCTGGATTCAGTGAACGTAACACTGCCATTGATAATGATCTCAAAAACTTGCCCAATATTTATTGTTGTTGTTCGGGCAGTGAAAAGGACGCCAAGACAAGAGTGGCGTTCACAGTGTATCCACCATGAACGCCTAAACATGACAGAGGGCACGGCTGAAAAGAGGGAACCAGTACACGGCTGGAGACAACACGCACCTTGCCATTCTGTGTTGACCCTTGAACTGCTGGATATGGCCATGAAAACCCCATATCCAGTCCCATCACTTCAACAAGCCAACACAGGGGGATAAGCCAAGTGCAGCATGAAACTGCACCTGACTGTTTGCTTTGGTCAGATAAACAATGTGTGCGGAATATCGGCCCTATTTATCCAAACCAAAGGCAATGATTGCATCAGCCATTTCTTCGACAGCGTAAAGAGTACGAATGGTCGGGTCCATTGCATGTGCTTCCATCGGCAGAAGATGGTCTTTTTTCACCGCGGTCATCAAAGTGGTCACCGGGTCGGTTTTCAAAAATTCCATTTTGACTTTGTAATCGTCTGCCGGGAACCGATTACGCTGCAATTTACCAACCACAATAATGTCCGGGTCAGCCTTGGCAATTTCTTCCCAACCCACAGTCGGCCATTTCTTTTCGACTTTGACGACGTTGGTCACACCCAAGGTATCCATAATGTAGTCTGCAGCAAAACCACGTCCAGCAACGTACGGATCCATTTCAAGGTCAGCGCTGGAGAACCAGAACACTGCACTCAAATCCTTGTTGGAGATCTTGGAGACTTTGGCTTTTGCAGATTCAACACGGGCTTTAAGATCTGCAATCAATTTTTGACCACGATCTTGCACATTAAAGATCGCAGATAACTCATTGATTTCTTGATAAATCAGTTCCGGCGAGAACTGTGGTCGTATGTCGCCTGTCGGTGAACAGTCCGTTGGCGAGATATAGGATTGAATGCCGACATCCTTAAACTGAGCCGGGGTACCGACAATTCCTTCTGGGCCAACGTACCAAGCAAACTGAGTCGCGACCAGATCCGGTTTTTTCGCAATCACACTCTCAAAGCTGGGGTCGTTATCAGCCAGACGAGGAATCTTGGCATTGATATCCTTAAACTGCGGCATAACGTCAGTGAACCAGACAGACGTGCCGACAATCTTATCCTGCAGACCAAGCAAGTACATGATTTCTGTGGTGCTCTGCCCCACGGTTACCATGCTGTCAGGTGCTTTTTTAAAGGAAATCGTGCTGCCACAAGTTTTGATATCCAGTGGATACTTTGTATCAGCCGCATTTGCTGTTGATGCACCCGCTGCGACCAACGACACAAGCCCGAAGGCGAACCGCTTCAGAGAGTTGGATTTCATGATGGAGTCCTCAAACTCGGATTGGAAATTCGCCTCAACGATTTGTACATGCCGGACACGTTGGAAGTGCCTCAACCATCGTAAGACGCGTTCAATTGCGTGGAGACAGTTGCATGCAGGCATAAGTGAAACAAATGATATATCTTGCGCCCCTCATTCCATAAAGTTATAAGGTTACAAAATGTATAATTGCATGTTTCACGAGGGAAAGCACAATGGGACGCGCCCCAAATATCCGGCAAATTGAGGCCTTTAAGGCAGTTATGGAACTTGGAACCGTCACTCGCGCTGCCAATCAACTTTGCATATCACAACCGGCAGTCAGTAAGCTGTTGGCCTATCTTGAAGAAGACACAGAACTGAAGTTGTTCGAACGTCATAAGGGGCGACTAACACCAACCAGCAGCGCAATGCAGTTGTATGACAGCGTGAAGCGCTTGTTTGTCGGCATGAATAAACTGGACGCAGAAATTAACCTGATTCGCCGCGGCAAACAGAACAGCCTGAGCTTTGGTGTCTTGCCTGCATTAACCGGGCCATACATTGCTGAGTTATGCTCTAACTTTATTGAGGCCAATCCCGGCACCCAATTATCCACAACTGCCAGAAGTTCTCATTATTTGCGTAGCTGGTTGACCAATCATGAATTGGATGCCGTCGTAATCGAAGCCCCTATTCAAGTTCCCGGCACCAAATGCCTGCCGGTTTTAGAAGCACCACTGGTGTGCATCATGTCACCGGATCATGCCTTAAGTAAGAAATCAGAAATCAGCCCACATGATCTTGATAATGTTGATTTTATCGATTTTGAACTCAACAGCAACAGCAGCAAACTGCAACAAGGTCTGTTTCAGGATTACGGCGTCCTTCCACGGATAAACCTGTCCGTCAATACATCACCATTTATGGCTGAATTCGTCGCTCGCGGCATGGGGGTTGCTTTGGTTCATCCTCTGGCACTGTATGGTCGTGGTCTTGATATAATTGCCAAACCTTTTAAGCCGGATGTGGTTGTCAGTTACTATCTGGCTTGGTCACAAAACAACGCCAACCAAAACAATATCGAAGCATTTATCGATCATATGCTGCTTAGTTTTGCTCGTACTGACCCTTCGGCTGAGGATATTGAACCGCTGAGGCAGGCTTCATAACACAGGGTTATACCCCTCCTCTAAAAATGAATAAGTCACGCCCACCTCGAGACGCTACAAAGTAACACTTTCTGGTCCACCATCACCGGGAAGCGATACTTGTGCGTTTGGCGGCTTCACTGCTGTTGGGTTTTCTGTGTGAGTAAAAAACTTCAAGAACCAGAATATGTTGCTGACGTTTTGGCAGTCTTTCTGCGCCCCCATTCCTGTACGACAAGCTCCAGCGTGTACACATCCCCAGCCACCCAATTCATTCAATGAGGGAAGAGTTCAATGAAACGCAGAGACCTGCTTGTCACCTCACTTCTCGCCCCAGCCATGGGTTTTATCAATTCAACGGCGCTCGCTCAAACCACGGCGGTGCCCTCCTGCCGTCTGTCTGATTTATCCGTGGATGCAAATCCGTTAGATCATGAATTGTCTGCGTATCCCATCTGCTCTTTTTGTGGAATGTCGCGCACAAAGTGGAGCCATACCCGACATCTTGTCCAATATGATGATGGTCGAACCGAAGGCACATGCTCCCTACGCTGTTTGGCATTGTCTCTTGCGCTCACCATTGACAGTGGTCCGAAAGCGATTTGGGTCGGAGATGCAGGTGTCAAAGACACAATCAAGCCTTTGATCGACGCAGAAACGGCAACTTATACCCTACACCCAAGCCGGCCCGGAACCATGACGGCACGCAGAAAATGGGCCTATGCCAATCCTGCCATAGCAGAAGCCAGTGGCGGTCAACTGGTAACATTTTCAGAGGCTCTACAAGCCGCTTTTGAAGATCTTGGTCGCGATACGGATAAAATCCGCAAACGCCGCGCCGAAAAAAAGGCTCGCCGTCTTCAAAAACAAAATCAAAGCTAAATAGGCCGTAGGGGAAAGCTATGTGCAACCATCGTCCTTTTATGACACGCAGGGATTTTATGGCCTGCGCCGGAGGGTTAATCACCCTTGGCGGCCTCCCCCCTATTAGTGCCCATGCTGGTTCAAGCAGCAGGCAGCTTCAATTACCGCTCCCCGGCCCAAATGATACCTGCCCTGTATGCGGCATGTTTGTCGCCAAATACCCGGAATGGGTCGCAACCATCGTCTTTCAGGATAAAACCGCCATGCATTTCGATGGTGCCAAAGATTTTTTCAAATTCCTGTCAGATATCAAAAAATATGCTCCCAGCTGCGATCAAACCCACATTCGGGCCATGGGAGTAACGGACTACTACAATACGGCGATGATCAACGCTGCCGATGCTTTGTATGTATTAGGGTCCGATGTCCTGTCACCTATGGGACATGATTTAATTCCACATGCCACCCACGCCGACGCCAAAGATTTCAAGGCCGACCATTTGGGGATAGATATACTCCGCTTTCAGGATATTACCCCCGGCATATTACAACGGTTGGACCGGGGCGATGTCTAACACCGGTTACATTGTCGCCCGCCCATCCAGTTCTGCTTTGCTTGGCATTGTCATCTGCGTCGCTGGCATGACCGCCATGTTTGCCCATGCTGCATTCAATCGTTCACCCAATCAATACGCAGGGTCCATAAGCTTAATTCAGGAACTCGGGCTGACAGATTTGGCCATATTTACTGAAACACGATATACGCGCCACCCCAGTCAAGCCGACCTCCACTCCGCATTTCAAAATCATCCCTTGGCATTCGATGTCTATCCCAGCGGCAGCATCATCCCATCGGTTCCGCTATTCAACACACAGCATAACCGAACCCCAAATTATGTTCAGGGCAAACCATGAACAACTGGCTGAGAAAACAACGATACATCATTGATTATGCAGCAGGAAACCTATTGCGACGCAAAGCCCGCAATAGCCTGCTTTGGTCCGTATACATCCTGATTGTGTTTTCGGTGTGCTCCGTCATGTTTTATACGCAGTCTCTGCAAAGCACTGCCAAACGTTTATTGGTTCATGCCCCCGAAATGACCGTGCAATCTGTTCGCATGGGACGGCATGAGCTGATCCATAAGCGTTTCATCGCAGAATTTGATGCCATCCGTGGTGTTCAATCTGCTCATGGTCGGCTTTGGGGATATTTTTTTGATGGATACTATGAGGGCAGCACCAACTACACCCTGATGGTACCAACTGCACCCGACGCACACCACGACATTAAACCCGGCGAGGTGATCGTCGGTGAAGGGGTTGCCCGCGGCCGCAACCTGCACGTCGGTAAAGATTTTTATCTGTTACCACCAGCTGGGGAACTGATGTCATTTCGCGTCAAAAGCATTCTGACAACAGACACCAGCATCGTCAGCACCGACTTGGTCTTATTATCTGAACAAGATTTCCGCCAATTTTATGACCTTCCGCCTGACGTCTATACGGATATTGCCCTTGATGTCCGTAACATCAGGGAGCTGGACACGATTATGGACAAGGGGATTGCCATACTGCCTCACGGTCGTTTTATCACCCGTGATGATATTCTGCGCTTGTATGACAGCATTTTTTCGTGGCGGCAGAGCCTGTTATTAACCTTTTTACTCACATCAAGTCTGGCGTTCTGCATCCTTGTTTTTGACAAAGCCGCCGGAGCCACCGTTGAAGAAAAACAAGAAATCGGCATCATCAAGGCAATAGGTTGGGATACGGGTGACGTACTGCGTATGAAATTATGGGAAGGATTTCTGATCTCGACCACAGCCTTTGCCGTCGGCTGCACTCTGGCTTATCTGCACATCTTTTTTGGTCACGCAAGCCTAATTGAACCTATCGTCAAGGGCTGGGCGTATATCTATCCCGATTATCAGCTGACCCCAGAGTTTGACGGATTCCAGTTATCATTAATGGGATTGCTTTCCGTTTTGCCATACACCGCCGCAACCCTGATTCCAATCTGGCGGACAGCCACTGCTGACCCGGATGAGGTCATGCGATGATTAATCTGCAAAATGTTTCCAAAACTTTCCATGAGGGAAAGGCAAAACAGGTCCAGGCGGTTCGGAACATAACCCTCAACCTACCAGCTAGACAAACAACAGTAATCAAGGGCAGCAGCGGTTCCGGCAAGACCACCATACTCACCATGATCGGCGGTTTATCCCGCCCCTCTTCTGGTCGAATATCACTGAATGGAGAGATCACATCCAATCTGCCGGAACGCTTTTTAAGCCAAATCCGTCGCAAGACATTCGGATTCATTTTTCAGCGTTTTCACCTGATCCGCGGGATGACCGTGTTAGAGAACGTTATGCTCCCTGCTTATCCTTTAGGGCTTCCTCATGCTCAAAATGTCAAGCAAGCGATGGAGCTTTTGCAGCGGGTCAGTCTTGTCCACAAAGCAAATAGTTTAGCGGATGTCTTATCCGGCGGCGAAGCACAACGGGTCGCCATTGCCCGTGCCCTAATGAATAATCCCAGCATTATCATTGCAGATGAACCAACAGCCAATCTTGATACCGGATTGTCGTTGCAGTTTCTTACGCTTATGCGCGAACTGAAAGACGAAAGCCGGACCATTATCATGACCTCTCATGATCCCCGGATTTGGCAAGCCGCCCTTGTCGATCACGTTATCACCATGGAAGATGGACAAATCATCGCCTCTCGCGCCGACGAGGGAAGGGATTGATGATTTTCTCTGTGCCAATTTTAACGTTACTGATGGTTTCGCTCTTCAGCATCACTGCCATGCTGTGGGCGGGCTGCTTTGCGGTTAGAATTATCCGGCACTGGAACCTTGAAAGTGGCAGCGCGACACAAATTCTGCTGGAAAAACAAACCTATTTGGTTTCCACCATGGTTGCCGGCATCATGGTTTTACAGGCGATTTCGACGCCATTATTTGTCCTAAACGCAGATCGAATGGCTCCACTGTTTATCGGCGCCATGTGCGCGGTTGGAGCCTTAGAAGTCAATGCATACGGCTCCCCTGCCCTTATATTGAAGTTGTTGGTTTTCCTGTGCGCCGCAATCTGGTTGGGGCTTCACCATACGGATACAAGGTTTAGAAATTATCCACTAACCCGTTTTAAATACGGATTTCTGACGCTGATCACTCCGCTAATTCTGTCATCAGAAATCCTGCAATTTTTATATTTTATCAACATGGATATTGATGTCATCACATCATGTTGTTCTGTTATTTTTACCCCGGAATCTTCCGGTGCAGGGGGCAGCCTAAGTACGATACCGCCTAAAATTGGGCTGATCGTTTTGCTCGGTATTTACAGCGGATTACTGTTTTCAGCCCTGCTATCATTCAAGCACCCAGCCGCGTTTGGACTGATATTTTCCTTTTTGAGTACCGTTTTTCTAATTGCAGCAATCGCCGCGATTGTCTCGGTCATTTCACCGTACGTGTATGAGCAACCCCACCACCACTGTCCATTTTGCCTACTGAAAGCAGACTACAATTACATTGGATACGCCCTGTATATCCCTCTTTTTGGCGGATCTGCCGCCGGATTGACTGCCGGAGCTTTATCTGTATGGGCATTCATCACTGGCACCGCAGGACAGCCAAAAATGGAAACAGTCATTACGCGCTGCATGCAATACGCCATGTTGGGATACACAGCATACGGGATCATCGCACTTACCATCGCGACACAATCCAACCTCGTCTTATTCAATAGATAATGTGCATTCCCGTAATTGCCCCATAACGAAATGGCATGACCTGTCCATTTTAAAGAATGTGAAACCCTCACATCGCAATGTTACAAGGTTTCAATCGTCGCCCTTGGATGCGGTCCCTAAGGCCAAAATCGACAGTCTTCTGATCAAATCATCAATGATCATCATCTGATTGACGGACCTGTTTTATGACGGGTGTGAAGCAGCGAAGCGTGGCGATTTAAATTGATATTGATCTGTGTCTGACATTAAGGACCGAAAGACCATGAGAACGCGAAGCATCTATTTTAACCGCTCCCTATGGCTTTGGAGCATGGTTGCTCCGCCCATATTGATTGCGACTTTGGTCGCCGGATCCGCTTTGGGTGAGGTCCGCATCCCTTTTGAAACCGTCATCAAAGTACTGGCAATCAAATTATTCGATATGCCTGCCGATGTTGATCGGTTGGATATGGGAATCGTCTGGAACTATCGATTGGCACGTGCCGTCGTTGCCGCATGCTGTGGTGCTGGACTGGCGTTATCCGGTGTTGTGTTGCAAGCCTTGTTGCGAAACTCATTGGCTGACCCGTATTTGCTGGGAATATCCGCCGGGGCATCTACCGGGGCAGTATTAGTCACTGTTGTTGGTGTTGGGGGCGGAATTATTTCCCTTTCCACCGGAGCCTTCGGCGGCGCACTGCTGGCATTTTTGTTGGTGACTATGCTTGCCACGGCAGCAGGCGGTGGTAGCGGTATGCGCTCAGCCGGGATTTATATCCTTGCAGGCATTGCCGGCGCACAGCTTTTTAATGCCCTAACGGCACTAATGATTGCCAAAGTTGCAAATGCAGAGCAAGCCCGCGGTATTATGTTCTGGTTGCTGGGCAACTTATCAGGCGTACGCTGGGATGACGTGCCAAGTATCGTTGGAGCAGCCGTATTAGGGTTAGCCGTATGCATTTTCCACACCCGAGCCCTTGATGCGTTTACCTTTGGCAGCGACAGTGCCGCCTCACTTGGCATTTCCGTCCGCAAGGTTCAAGCAATTCTGATTGCCATCACCACCCTTGTCACCGCCACCATGGTATCGGTCGTCGGATCAATTGGATTTGTTGGCCTTGTTATACCCCATGCCATGCGCATTCTTATCGGCGTTCGTCATGGTCGACTTGTCCCGGCTTCTGCCTTGGGAGGTGCCGTTTTCCTTGTCGGTGCAGATATTCTTTCCCGTACGCTCATTCCGGGCCAAACCTTACCTATCGGCGTGATTACTGCCCTGATCGGTGCCCCAATATTCGCATTCATTTTGATCAGCGGAAGGAAATCAGCATGAAGCTGTCGTGTCACAATCTTGGCTGGTCCACACCCACAACAGACATCGTGAAAAACATCACGCTACGTGTGGAACCCGGCGAAATCATCGGTGTCGTTGGACAAAATGGGTCGGGAAAATCCACGCTGCTGAAAATGTTATCGGGAATTCTAACCCCAACCAGCGGCACAATAATGCTGGATGGAAGCCCCATGCATAAAATGCGGCAACGTGACATTGCCCAACGTCTTGCACTGGTTCGGCAACAAGCCGAAACCGATGAACGCATCACGGTTAAAGATGTGGTTGAATTGGGCCGCACGCCTTGGCTATCCGCACTTCGCGCATGGAAAGCCGAAGATGACCTGATCGTTAATCAGGCATTGCAATCCGTCAGCATGCAAGGGTTTGAAAACCGTTTCTGGCAAACCCTATCCGGCGGGGAAAGGCAGCGTGTCCATATCGCACGCGCCCTGTCACAGCAACCACAGATTCTCGTATTGGATGAACCGACAAACCATTTGGATATCCGTCAACAAATAGCAATTTTGGACATGGTGACCAATCTGGGCGTCACTTCAATCATCGCTTTACATGACCTTAATCAAGCCACGGTCTGTGATCGTCTATGTGTCATGCAAGAGGGAGAGATGGTGGCCTGTGGACCACCGAATGACATCCTGACCAACGAGATATTCCAAAGTGCGTTTGGGGTTAAAGCTCGTTTTCTCCACGATCCAGAAGACGGCAAAACCGTCATTCGTTTTCTTCCACATTGTTAGGTTCTGAACCCATTCCAATACACAGGAGTAACCTATGAAATACGTTTTAATGCTCGCTGCTTTACTTTTTCCATCATTGGCGCATGCCGAAATGCATACGGTAAAAATGCTGGATCGCAATGCTTCTGGTTCCATGGTTTATGAACCGCCGTATTTGGCTGTCAAACCGGGGGATACCGTCAAGTTCCTAGCCACAGCACGTAGCCACAACGCAGCAAGCATCAAAAAAATGACTCCAGAAGGGGCAAAATACTTCCTCGGACAGATTGATGAAGAAATTGAGGTCAAATTTGATGTCCCAGGTATTTACGGCATCAAATGCACCCCTCACTACGCTATGGGTATGGTCATGATCATTCAGGTTGGAGATAAGGTTGCAACCAAAGATGACGTCATTAAGGACATGCCACGCCGTTCTTATAATCGCTTGGTTCAGTACATTAATGATTTCACCGCTACGCAATAAACTTCTTTAACGCACGCCCGTAAAATTTCATCGCCGTCGCTCCTTTTCGGAGTGACGGCTTTTTTTGACCAAATAAAAAACTGTAAAACCCCATTCTAATACACAGGGGAACATCACGTTACAACATAACTTTCTGTTATGGCCAACAAAGAATAATGAATAAGAATTTCAAAATATTAGGTGATAGAACGCCCAAACCATCAAAAGTACTCGCTTACTCTTGATCCCCAAATAGCTTCACCACCAATGCTTTGCATTAACCAACAAAAAAGTCACAATCGAGAAAATGATGAAAAGAATTCTTATCGGTACGACCGCTCTTATCGCCACGACGATTGCCGCAATGCCTGCTCAAGCAGCCGATCCTATCAAGCTTGAACTGGGCGGTTTTTTTTACGAATATGTTGTCGCAGCTGATCAAAACAGTGATTCGAATGCCCACACTCAGGCACAAAACTTTGACATCATTGGCAGCAACGAAATCTTCTTTACTGGTCAAACCACGCTGGATAACGGCATGACCGTTGGTATCGATGTCCAATTAGAAGCCGGCGCACGCTCCGGTAACGATGACATTGATGAAAGCTACATGTGGTTGTCCGGCAAATACGGTAAATTGATCATCGGCGCAGAGAACGATGCTGCTTACAAAATGGGACTGTCAGCACCATCCGTATCCCTGCATGGCGCAGCAAGCTATGATGACTCTCTTGGTGATTTCTTACTGCCAAGCAACACCAAGCGCGGTCATGTTGTTTCTTGGCGTTCGGCAGATGCCAATAAGGTCACTTACATCACTCCGCGCTATTATGGTGTGCAACTTGGCGCATCCTATATACCGTCCAACTATGGGCCGGGTGATGATGCCGGTTCCTCGACCATTGAACGGAAAAATACATTCGATGACGCATGGGCACTTGCAGCAAACTACTCCGAAACATTCGGTGGCGTTGGTGTAAAAGCAGCTGCAACTTACAGCATTTATGATGACAATGCTCCGACCGCAGCAAAAGACGGCAACGTCAGTGATTTGCACTTTGGCCTGAATGTGAATTACCAAGGTTTCACAGTTGGTGCTGGTGCGTTGCTCACCAATGCTGATACCGACACGGCTCACGCAGCTTATGAAGGATTGGTATGGAACGTTGGCGCACAATATGAAGAAGGTCCGTACGCTGTATCCATGACCTACAGCAGTTCTGATCTTGAAGGTGCGACAATCGACAACAAAGAAGACAAAGTCGAATTCTACCAACTGTCCAGCTCTTACGACTTGGGTGGTGGCGTTTCAGCAGTGGCTGACCTTGTCTATATGAGCGCAGAATCTGAGACCGGCAAAAAAGCCGACGGCAACGAAGGCGCCCTTGGCGGTACTCTTGGTCTGAAACTGAAGTTCTAAGATTTCTTTTTAACCCGACATTACCCTCTTGGGCTCAGCCCAAGAGGGTTCTTTGTATCATGACCACCAATATCGTAGCGACAGCTTCCCCATCTCCGGCTTTAAAGTAAATCTTTTGGTGTAAATCCGCTGCGTCACACAATTTCATAGAAAAAATCTTCTTGACTATATCAATGCGGCAACAGGCAAAAATATCCCCACTATTACCGTTGTTTAAGTATTGAAGTGCGTAAACGTGCCCCCATCTAAAATGTGACAATACCAGTTTCGTTCGCTCTTCGACTGCTCAGCCCACACCGTCGTGTAGCGTATCCCGCCATCGGTTGACGCTGGCTTTTTAGGGGCGTGTGTTCACCCTTCGGACTGAAGAAGGTAATGTGATGCTGATTAAACTTGGTTTGGACTTACCCATTGAAGGAAAGCCCACACAGGTGGTTCAACAGGGGAAGTCTGTTGGTGACGTTGCCGTCATAGGTTTTGATTATCCGGGTCTGAAGCCGACCATGCTGGTTCAGGAAGGTGACAGAGTAAAGCTCGGGCAGCCTTTGTTTTCCGACAAGAACACACCCGGCGTCACGTTTACGGCACCTGCTGCCGGGATTGTGAATGCCATCAACCGCGGTGAGAGACGCCTGTTTCAATCCATTGTCATAGGCATCGACGGTGACGACGCTATTTCATTTGAAAGCTATGCTGACGATGCACTTGGCTCACTCACCGATCAACAGGTCCGCGATAATCTTTTGACATCAGGACTGTGGACAGCACTACGCACCCGCCCCTACAGCAAAACTCCCGCACCTGACAGCACACCATCTTCAATTTTCGTCACAGCCATCGACACACACCCTTTGGCAGCAGATCCTGCAATCATTATCACAGAACAAAACAAAGCATTTGCAGATGGTTTGACCGTTCTAACCCGGCTGGCAAATGTGTTTTTGTGCCAAGCACCGGGTGGCACACTTCCGGGTCAAACTCTGCCCGGTGTGACGACAAAAACCTTTGCTGGCCCACACCCTGCTGGACTTGTTGGGACCCACATCCATTTCCTTGATCCGGTTAGTGCGACCAAAACCGTCTGGACTATTGGCTACCAAGATGTGATTGCAATCGGAAAGCTGTTCACCACGGGACAAATCTGGACAGAACGCGTTGTTGCCTTGGCTGGGCCATCTGTACGCAAGCCAAGGCTGATTAAAACTCGCCTTGGTGCAAACCTATCGGAACTGACTCACGACGAACTTATAGACGGAGAACAACGCGTGATTTCCGGCTCGGTTTTCGGCGGTCGCACAGCACGCGGCGCGGCAAACTGGCTGGGCCGCTATCACCAGCAAATCAGTTGCCTGCCAGAGGGCCGCGAACGTGAATTCATTCACTACATGCGGCTCGGGGCAAAAAAACACTCATACACCCGGTCTTTCTTATCCAGCATCCTTCGACCCAAGGCCTTGCCCTTCACCACCACTACGAACGGCAGCCCGCGCGCCATGGTCCCCATCAGCAATTATGAAGCGGTAATGCCGCTGGATATCCTGCCGACCCAGTTGCTGCGCGCCATACTGGTGGGAGACACAGAAGCCGCGCAAAAACTTGGCTGCCTTGAGCTTGACGAGGAAGATTTGGCCCTGTGCAGCTATGTCTGCGCCGGAAAGTACGAATATGGTCCGGTCCTGCGGGAAGTACTGACCCGCATTGAAAAAGAGGGTTAAGGCATGGGGTTGCGACAGCTTCTTGACAAGGTAGGTCACCACGTAGAACCCGGCGGCAAATACCACCGTTTTCACGCCATTTACGAAGCCATCGACACCTTTTTCTATCGTCCGGCTTCCGTTACAACCACAACCGCCCACGTTCGGGACAGCCTTGACCTGAAACGCATGATGATCATGGTCTGGCTAACCACGTTCCCGGTCATGTTCTTTGGCATGTGGAATGTGGGCTACCAATCCAATCAGGTCTTTACCCAACAACCAGATTTGTTAGCCCTTCAGGACGGTTGGCGTTTTACCATTCTGCATGCATTTGCGGGGTTTGACCCGACCAACCACTGGCACAATTTCGCACAAGGGGCGGTGTATTTCCTCCCCCTTTACATAACGATCTTTGTGGTTGGTATCGCTTGGGAAATGTTATTCGCGTCAATCCGTGGGCACGAAGTTAACGAAGGGTTCTTTGTCACCTCCGTATTGTTTGCCCTGATCCTGCCGCCGACATTGCCGTTATGGCAGGCGGCATTGGGGATTTCCTTTGGCGTTATTCTCGGCAAGGAAGTCTTTGGCGGCACCGGCAAAAACTTCATGAACCCGGCGTTGGTCTCTCGGGCATTTTTATTCTTTGCCTACCCTGCCTTCATGTCAGGTAACAGCGTTTGGGTTCCGGTTGACGGATATGCCGGGGCAACCGCCCTTAGCCAAGCGGCAACCGGCGGCATTGATCTGATCATGACCAACGGCGTGAGCTGGTGGCAAGCTTTTCTGGGCGTCATCCCCGGTTCCATCGGGGAAACCAGCACCCTCGCCATCCTTCTTGGCGGTGGCATTATCGTATATATGCGCATTGCATCTTGGCGGATTGTATCCGGCGTCATGATCGGCATGGTCGGGTTTTCAACCTTACTCAACTTGGTTGGCTCCGACACCAACCCGATGTTTGCCATGCCGTGGTATTGGCATCTGGTCTTGGGCGGTTTTGCTTTCGGCATGATGTACATGGCAACGGACCCGGTTTCCGCGTCTCTTACTGATACCGGAAAGTGGTACTACGGTGCTTTGATCGGGGTCATGGTCGTCATGATCCGTGTGATTAACCCGGCCTTCCCGGAAGGCGTGATGCTGGCAATCCTATTTGCCAATATTTTTGCCCCGCTGATTGACCATTTTGTTATTCGGGCCAACATCAAACGGAGGGCGGCACGCAATGGCTGATCACAAAGAAACTGTTGGACGTACCTTAGGCGTCGCCTTTGCGGTTTGCTTGGTGTGTTCCATCTTTGTTGCCGGAGCAGCAGTTTCGCTGAAACCGTTGCAACAGCAAAACGCCCTTTTGGACAAACAACGCAGTATCCTGCGCATCGCGGGCATGACCGATGGCAAAATGTCCGGTGCAGAAGTACGTACATTGTTTGATCAAAGCATCACGCCACGACTGATCGATATGGAAAGCGGTCAATTCAGCGATGCGCTTGATCCCTACACATTTGACCCAACCAAAGCCGCCGATGACCCGAAACTGTCAGACAAAGTTCCGGCAGACGAGGATATTGCCTCCATCCGCCGGATCGAACGGTACAGCGTGGCCTATATGGTGGAAAAAGACGGACAACTGGACACACTGATCCTGCCTGTCCGTGGTTACGGCCTGTGGTCGACCCTGTACGGCTTCATTGCCCTTGGCAATGATCTGGAAACTGTTCGCGGTTTTGGCTTCTACCAACATGCGGAGACACCGGGTTTGGGTGGTGAAGTGGACAATCCGCGCTGGCTGTCGCAATGGCCGGGCAAACGCGTATACGACGATGATGGCAAACTTGATATCGCCATTATCAAAGGCAACGTCGATCCCAACAACCCTCAGGCCGACCATCAAGTCGATGCCATCGCCGGGGCAACCCTGACCAGTCGCGGCGTGCAAAACTTGTTGCAATTCTGGCTTGGCCCGAACGGCTTTAAACCATTCCTGCAGAACCTGAAGAACGGGGAGGCCTGATCATGGCGAAAACAAGCATCCGCAGTGTCCTGCTGAACCCAATCTTCAACAACAACCCTATTGGTCTGCAAATCCTTGGCATTTGTTCAGCCTTGGCTGTGACGTCCAACCTCAGCACAGCGTTGGTCATGTCCCTTGCGTTGACCCTTGTCACCGGATTTTCAAACCTTTTTGTCTCTAGCATCCGCGCACAAATTCCATCATCAATCCGTATGATCGTACAAATGGTGATCATTGCATCACTGGTGATTGTTGTTGATCAGGTCTTGAAGGCCTACGCCTATTCACTCAGCAAGCAATTGTCCGTGTTCGTCGGACTGATCATCACCAACTGTATTGTTATGGGGCGGGCGGAAGCCTTTGCCATGCAGAACCCGCCTCGCCTTGCCTTCCTTGACGGGATCGGCAATGGCCTTGGCTACAGTGCTATGTTGATTGCCCTTGGTTTTATTCGTGAGCTGTTCGGTGCAGGGAAGCTCATGGGGCAAACCATATTGCAAACCGTGAACGATGGCGGTTGGTACATCCCCAATGGCTTATTGCTGTTGCCGCCATCGGCATTTTTCCTGATCGGCCTGTTTATCTGGGCCTTGCGGTCATGGAAGACAGAGCAAAAAGAAGCTCCCACTTTCAGAATATCCCAACACGTGCGCGAGGAGGCATACTGATATGGAGCATTACCTCAGCCTGTTCTTCCGATCCATATTCGTTGAAAATATGGCGCTTTCCTTCTTTCTTGGCATGTGTACGTTTATTGCAATTTCCAAGAAGGTGGAAACCGCCATTGGCCTTGGCATTGCGGTCGTCGTCGTACAAACCATCACCGTTCCCGCAAATAACCTGATTTATACCTACCTGCTAAAAGAAGGGGCATTGGCTTGGGCCGGTTTCCCCGATGTAGACCTCAGCTTCCTTGGCTTGCTCAGTTACATCGGCGTCATCGCAGCGATTGTGCAAATCCTTGAAATGACTTTGGATAAATACGTCCCCAGTCTTTACAACGCATTAGGCGTGTTTCTGCCGCTGATTACCGTGAACTGCGCCATCCTTGGCGGCACCTTGTTCATGGTCGAGCGTGACTACAATCTGAGCGAAAGCACGGTATATGGTTTTGGGTCCGGTCTGTCGTGGGCGTTGGCGATCACGGCCTTGGCTGGCATCCGGGAAAAGCTCAAATACAGTGATGTCCCCGAAGGTCTGCAAGGACTTGGGATAACCTTCATCACCATCGGACTGATGGCGTTGGGGTTCATGTCATTTTCCGGCGTAAACATCTAATCAGGAGAAGAAAACCATGGATACTGAAATTCTCCTCGGCGTCGGGATGTTTACGGTCATTGTCTTGGCTTTGGTTGTTATTATCCTATTCGCCCGATCCCGCCTTGTTTCCACGGGTGATGTAAAAATTACCATTAACGCGGAACATGAAGTGACAGTCCCGGCGGGTGGGAAGCTGCTGCAAACCTTGGCAAATAATGACATTTTCCTGTCTTCGGCTTGCGGCGGTGGCGGCACCTGCGCCCAATGCAAATGCATTGTATCCTCTGGTGGCGGTGACCTGCTACCGACAGAAGAACCCCACTTCACGCCCCGGCAGATCAAGGAAGGTTGGCGTTTATCCTGTCAAACTCCCATCAAGCAAAACATGGAAATCACGGTCCCCGAAGAAGTCTTCGGCGTGAAAAAATGGATCTGCACGGTGGAATCCAACCCCAACGTTGCAACCTTCATCAAGGAACTAACCTTACGCCTGCCAGAAGGCGAAGATGTAAACTTCCGTGCAGGCGGATATGTCCAACTTGAAGCCCCGCCCCATGAAGTGAGCTATAACAGCTTCCAAATCGAAGACGAATTCCGCGATGACTGGGATAAGTTCAATTTGTGGCGTTATACGTCAAAAGTGGATGAAACAGTAATCCGGGCCTATTCCATGGCCAATTACCCCGATGAAAAGGGGATCATAAAATTCAACATTCGCGTGGCCTCGCCGCCCCCCGGCAGTGATACGATCCCGCCCGGAAAAATGTCGTCATGGGTATTCAGCCTGAAACCCGGTGATAAAGTGACCGTGTACGGCCCATTCGGTGAATTCTTTGCCAAAGATACTGAAAACGAAATGGTCTTTATCGGTGGTGGCGCCGGGATGGCACCCATGCGTTCACATATCTTTGACCAATTACGCCGCCTTAAAAGCAAGCGTAAAATGACATTCTGGTACGGTGCCCGTTCACTGAAGGAAACATTCTATTCCGAGGAATATGATCAACTGCAAGAGGAAAACCCGAATTTCAGTTGGACACTCGCCCTGTCGGAACCACAACCGGAAGACAACTGGACCGGACCGACCGGATTCATCCACAATGTTCTATATGAAAACTATTTGAAAGATCACCCTGCGCCCGAAGATTGTGAATACTACATGTGCGGTCCGCCCATGATGACAAAATCTGTGATTGATATGCTGCTGAACTTGGGAGTGGAACGTGAAAATATCTTCTTGGACGACTTTGGTGGTTAAACCGACGCACATGCCCCGTACCGTTGCAGTACTTGCAACGGTGCTGGCGCTGTCGGCCTGTAACAACGAAAAACTGGAAGAATTCAGCGGCCCAACCATGGGCAGCACCTATACCGTCAAATATGTCTCTGACGGGGGCACACCGGCACACCAAGATATCCAGACAGAAGTTCTGACAATCCTAAAAGAACTGGATGCGGCGGTTTCCACTTACAGAAAAGATACTGCGGTTGCAGGGTTTAACGCATTACCAGCAGGCGAATGCCAAACCGTATCCACCAGCATCACAACCCTGTTTGACTATGCCAAGACCCTAAATCAGTTAAGCAACCAAGCCTATGACATTACCCTTCTCCCTGCCCTATCCGCATGGGGATTCGGGCCGACGGGGCGCAGTACGGAGGAAGCTCCGACCACACAAGACTTGGATAAACTGCGCAGCATCACAGGCATGCAGCATGTATTTTATGGCCCCAAAGACACCCCGACAACCAAGCAACTTTGCAAAGATCGTGATCTATCCATTGAATTCAACAGCATAGCTGCCGGATACGCGGTTGACAGGATTGCAGACTATCTTAACAGCAGTGGCATCAACAGTTACCTGATCGAAGTGACCGGAGAATTGCTCGCCAAAGGGCATAAACCGGATGGCAGCCCGTGGCGTGTCGCGTTGGAAGCTCCCATATCCAATACACGGGCCGCCCAACGTATTGTCGCCCTAAATGGCGAGGCCGCATCAACATCCGGTGACTATCGCGATTACTATGAAAAGAACGGGGTTCGGTATTCTCATACACTTGATCCTCGAACATTATCCCCGGTTACTCACCGTCTTGCCTCGGTCTCTGTCATTGCCAAAACCGCAA
>JAALLQ010000199.1_pt1 | contig 18699 bp, 19 predicted proteins | sample 7245921 | NCBI WGS metagenome assembly JAALLQ01 (sample SAMN13049200, study PRJNA578106) | oil field metagenome | isolation source: filtered produced water from oil reservoir B7 | place: USA:offshore Texas | collected 2016 | reverse complement strand
AGTCCTGAGATACCGGCATATCCGTTTCGTCAAAGGAGTAGTTGCCCCCTCCGGTATTGAAATTCATTCCACCGCCCACAAGAAGGACGATAATCGTGAGTTTCATCCATTTCCAGAAATCAAAAGGCTCGATCAGGCACTTTTTGGTCCGCTCAAATGCCCTATCAACTGCGTCTACTACATACCAGCTCATGTATAAAACTGGTAAGTGTTAGGATAAATAATTAGTGATTTGATACGAAAGCGTTTTTCAGACAAACTCGATTAGCCGCTATCAGAAGCATGCAGATCAATTAAGTGAAAAATATTCTTTTTTCCTGAACTTGGTCATAAGGATGATTTCCTTGAGCATGACAAGTCCGTCGTCATCAGGATACATATCAATTGCCTGATCCAGTACCTGTACGGAGATATCAGGTCTCTTGTAACGCAGATACGCATCAGCGGTCATGATGAGTACGCTTTTAGAAGCAGGATTTATTCTGGAAGCTTCTTCCAGGTAAAAAAAGCCTTCATCAAAATCACCAAGAAGACAAAATGTAAAACCTTTACTTGCCATTATTTCCTCATTATCGGGATTTATGGCCAGTATCCTGTTAAGACATCCGATGGCTTCCTCGTATCTTTCTTCAAAGACAAGATTGTCAGCTTCTCTTTTCAACAGCTCGATATCTTCCATGCTTTGCTTATCGATCTGTGTGTCCCCGTCGATCAGCTCATCATCTTCTTCCCATCCGGTATCTTTTTCCATGATGTCACATCCAGAATGATATCAGCATCGCCACTATAAAGATTATTATTGGCTCATATAAAAGTCATTCCCGGATCCAGTTCAGCGGGAAAAATCTGGATAAGTTGGCTAAAGATTTTTAATTAGCGGAAATGAAGAGTTTCAACTAAGTTGTATAATGCTCTGCTTTATGAAAGTTGATTCAGGCATTCATTGCAATATTGCCAAAGAAACAGAATCCTTTATCTTTTTTGCTGAGTCCTGGTTTGAGAACATCCATACCCGCATCCATTATCCGGGAAGCGGCAAATATCTGAACCAGAGATGCCTTTCCTTCTTCGAAACGATCCCCTATTTCTTTCATTCCCTCAACAAAACCCTTCTCGATAAAGTCAACCGGGTCCAGACCTGCATCAAGTGCCTCCTGCGCAGCAAATTCTGCCTCTTTGTCATCAAGGGTTATGATGGAATGTCTGGCCATTTCGATGATATCCTGACAGCTAAGTTTTGGATCAGTCATTTAATAACACCTTTTATTATAATTCAAATTTGATATTAATAAAGTATTATATATAGCTTGTGCATGCAATTAATCAATCATGCTTGTAAATAATATTCGATTTTAACCATCTTGTGAGCGTGCTTCTGGAGTAAAATCAAGTATAATTGTTTAATTTGCATGAACAAGAATACATATAGTAACTTGAAGTATATAAGTCATACGGAAATGATAACACAACTTATTATATTAGATAACATGGCTAAGGAGCAGCACTCAGAACCATATATCCCACTTATTTCAGGGTTCAAAATAATGAGTATAGAGATAACCTCCCAGCCAGTAACCAACAAGTCCGAACAACAATGTCCCGGGTACAAAAACCACTCTATCGGAGCCTGAGTACATATAATATAGGTTTATAAGAGGAAGATATGATAATGAGAACAACAGAAAGCCCAATAATTGTAAACTGACCTTTGTAATTTTCACATGACCACCACTATAAATAACGGATTCCGCACATTTCCCAATAATAGTGTTAAATGCCTATCTATTTATTATTACCGAAAATTATAGGGAACTATTAACGTAAGAAATTCATATAACAGCCACCTTTGAGAGTTGGAAAATGCATAATCAAAATGACCTTAATATTTGTACTCCTCCCGAGATACTTGCACCTGCCGGCGACATGCAGGCTTTGCTTGGTGCCTTAAAAGGAGAAGCGGATGCTGTCTACCTTGGAGTCTCGGATTTTAATGCAAGACAGGGAGCCGAGAACTTCAGTCTTGAAGAGCTTGAAAAAGCCATAGACCTTACACACTCACTGGATGTCAGGGTATTCCTTGCCTTGAATATCCCTGTTAAACAGAAGGAACTGCAGGATGTACTGAACATAATCGACAGAGCCTATGCATATGGTGTCGATGCCCTCATCCTGGAAGACATCGGGCTTATGAAGCTGCTGAGTGAAATATATCCTGACCTCCCGCTTCACGCAAGTACACAGATGACCATCCATAACAAAGAAGGTGTCGACCTGATCGAAAAGGCAGGCGCTTCAAGGGTCATACTTTCCAGGGAACTTAATGCAGGTCAGGTAAAGAACATTGTAAAAAGTAGCAACATTGATATCGAACTCTTTGTTCATGGTGCTTTGTGCTATTCGTATTCCGGCAGATGTCTGTTCAGCAGTTTCCTGGGCAACCGCAGTGCAAACAGGGGTGCCTGCACCCAGCCATGTCGCAGGCCCTATAAACTGACAATTGATGGTAAAGAGGTTAGCGGGAAACTTATCGGAGAATATCCAATCAGTTGCGCCGAACTCTGTACACTTCCTGAGCTTGACAGCATAGTCAAGGCCGGTGTTAAGAGCCTGAAAATAGAAGGAAGGATGAAAAAACCCGAATATGTGACAGCCAGCTCAACGATCTACAAAAAAGCTGTCGAGAAAATATGTGCAGGCAATAAACTCAACAAAGAAGAGATCCAACAATATGAAGCAGAGCTTGCCAAACTTTTCTACAGAGGCTTTACAAAAGGTTTTGTTTCAGGTGAAAGTGATGTCACACACCAGAAATACAGTTCAAGCTATGGACTTTTCCTCGGGAAGGTCAGGAAAATATCGCGTTCTAAGCATCATGCTGACCTGCAACTCAAACTGAATCAGGATATAAGTTCAAAAGACGGAATCTCGATACTTACCAGAATGCGGATGCTTGGAAGCCGGGTTGATGCCATCCTCAAGGACGGGAAAAAAGTTGAAAGGGCTTCAAAAGGAGACGAAGTTGTTCTCTGGATAAGCCCCAAAACAGGAAAAGCAGTCAGACCCAATGATGAAGTATTCCTCTCAACTGACAGGCAATTGATAGACACCCTGCAAAAAAAGGATCTCCGTAAAGTTCCTGTGAACATCGTGGTCACAGCCAGGAAAGGAGAAGCTCTCAGGATAGAAGTAAACGAAAGCAGGGCGGATGCAGAGTTTACTGACGAATATATAATTCAGGATGCAAAGAGTTCACCCACGACCCCGGAAAAGATATCTGAAGTGGTCGAAAAGCTGGGGGATACATCCTACTATGCCGACAATATCAATATTGAGGCTGACGAGAATATATTCATCCCAATTGGTGTTATAACCGCTGCCAGGCGTGAAGCAATCTCACTGCTGGAGAATAGAATAAGGGAACTCTACAAACGAGATCAGAAGAATCCTCTGCTTGAAGAAATCATAAAAACCCATTCTGACAGGAAAGCCGCCCCTGAGGACAATATGCTTCTGAGTGTAGAGGTCAGCGATATTGACGGCCTTTTTATCGCCGCAAAAGCAGGAGCGGATATCATATACCTGCCTGCGGATGAGGCTGACCGCCTGATGGAGCCTGAAAACAAAAATGTGATACAGCATCTGCAGAAAAAAGGCACACAGATCATAGTTATGACTCCTCAGGTGACATTCGATCATGAGCTTGCAAATGTTAAACAGACCATGGAAGATGTTCACAGTGCAGGTTTTGGTCTGGCATGTTCAAACCCGGGTACGGTGAAAATTGCTTCTGAGATGGGTATTGATTTTGGGGCCCAGAAAGAACTGAATATCTTCAATTCCCTGTCCGCAGGATTCTACCACACAGAAGGTGCATCGGTTGTGACACTCTCGAGCGAGCTGAACCTGGATGAAATAAAGGATGTGTCCGATGCGCTGGCCGGAGAAAATATTGAATGCCGCATCGAGCTACTTGTACATGGCCGCGAACTATTGCTCATAACAGAGAACGACCTGCTCAAACCTCTGGCCGACAGGTCCATGCTGAAAAAGGACAGTGATGTGAGCCTGATTGACCGTAGAGAAGAAAGTTTCCCTGTTAAACGACAGGGTACGCGTACACTCATCTATCATTCCAGGGTCATCAGCATGCTTGAATATGTGGAGGCCCTGCGTGAGAGCGGTGTGGACATTATGCGTCTTGACCTTTCCCTGAACAATCAAAATTATATAAGGGATATCATCATGGCCTACAGGAATGTAATCCATGGCAAGAGGCCTAAAACCATTAAGAGGAAAACTGAGGTTCTCACAAAAGGTCACTACTTTGAAGGAGTCATGTAAGCTTCCTAACACAAACTGCGTACATAGGTTTTTGATTTCATGTACATGAATCTCTTATACATATACATGAAAATGTAATCCATATACAGGAATAATCCGCCGTATCGACATAGGTTCAGTCGTAACGGTAGATACGTTAAAGGTTCAGAGTCAGACCATGGAAGTATCAGTTAAAGTGTGGCGATGTCAGTATGAGTGAGCAACTCTATTATCAGAATCAACTCCAGGCCCTGGAGGATATCAAAAATACCTATTTCCGTCAGCTTGATGAGGTAGAAAAGAAAAGGGCAGAGATCGCTATCGGAAAAGAGGAGATCAAGAAAGAGGAATCATTGCTTATCGAAGAATACGAGAGGATTCGGGAAGCAAAGAAGCTCATCTCCATGGAATACGAAGAACTTGTCATCAAGAATGACGAACTCAAGCTGGCAAAAAAGGAGTATGAGAAAAAGAGGGAGGATTTCTCTAAAAAAGAGAAAGATCTTGGTTCCCGGATGGACAGGTATAAGCTTAACCTGGAATCTCTGGAAGAACGTAAATGTGAAAACTACAGGATTCAGAGAGCCCAGTTAGAAGAGGAACTAAGTACACGCAGAAAAGAGAAGCGCTTAAGCCGGATCAAGGAAAGGCTCGACAAGAAATCCGCTTTGATAGCTTCCCAGAAAGCAGACATCGTATCCCAGGAAATGGATATCGATGTGGAAAGCGAAAAGGTTGAGCGCAAGCGCAAATATCTGGAACACCAGAATGAGATAATCAGGTCCAGGGAGAATGAGCTCGAGTCACGCAAAGACGAGCTCAGTGGACTCGAGCAAAAGACCGAGAATGAGATCGGAAAACATGTCACTATTCACAGGCAGAACCTTGAGATCAAAAAACTTGATGCCAGGATAGAGCAGCAAGCTGATTATATCAAGGGACTTGAAGACGAGCTCCTGGAAACCACATTAAAACTCGAAACCGCAATATCAGAGCTAAAAGAGATGTCCATATGCTCAGAGATACTGGAGTCCAATATTGATCTCCAGCATGTCCGGACAAGGCCCGTCATGTGAACCCGGGACTACACTTTTTTATTTTACTTTTTCACGGATAAGTACATGTGGTTTGAAGTATATCTGTCCTGAAACCATTCATATCTGCAAACGGTGATAATTTGGCACGTGAACTATCCGCAAAAGATATAGAAATTCTGAAAAAGCTTGCACCTGAATGTGCAGGCCTTGAGTGTGCAGGATCCAGAGCACCATACAGATCCATACTTCCTCCTCTGTCAAACCATTTCGCAACTGATGCGGAGGACTTTACAAGGCGCATAGCTGTTCTTGACGATGAAGAACTCCTTTACCTGCTTTCACTGATCAAAAGCGGAGAGGAAAGTCTGGGATGTGTGCAGCCCCATTATATGGAGATTTTCCTCAACTTCATAGAAGAAAGACTTGATACGAAAACCGCCGAGGAGATCATGGGAATCTACATGGCAGGCCAGGAATGCTCAACCGATGATCTGATCACTTTTAAGTGAGATCTGTTCCCCGTTTACTTTTTCTGTTGTCTCATACAGGTCTGCAATCCCCTGCAATATCCTGTAGCCTTTATTTGTTAACAGGTAGTCACCACGCTCTGTCCTTTGCAGGATCATATCCGTATCCAGCAGCTTCTGCAGATGGAAGAGAAGATTTCCTCCCCGAAGGCCTGTGATCTTTGAAAGCTCGGAAAAACTCCGGGTCTCCGTGCTCAGTGATTTTAGTATAAGGAGTCTCTGTTTGTTTGCAAGGGGTTCACATATGCTGCTCACCACATCATCAGGAAGGTCCACTATACTTGTGGCATCTCCGGTTTCAGATCTCTGGCCTACAGAACCGCTCATGGTACGAAGCAATCCCAGTTGCTTGTTGAACATGGTAGATGCATGGGTTGTACAGGAATCACAGTTCTCGGTAGATGCAAGCTCTTTGAGTTCATCGAAACGTTCCTGGAATTGAAGGAGTTTTTCTTCGTCCATATTCCTGTCCAGCAGGAGCAGTGACATTTCCTGGAAAAGTTTTTCAAACGCGGATTTACATACCTGCTTCTGATCGCAGTCCTCGGGCATACTGTTGTTCAAAGTATTCCTGGCATCATGCATCATGTAGTTTATTAACGGACCTGATAGGTCATTTTTAATATCCGAGAACATCATGTTCATTTGCTGATTACCGGAGTGTTCAAGAACCCTTGAAACCGCCCTGTTCAATGATGAGATCTCGGCTTTGATCTCAGCCAGCTCATCAAGATAGTTATCTCTATTCTGATAAGCTTCCGTGTTACTTTTATGTGAATCTGCGAGTCTTTCTTTCATTCCAAAGCCTTCTGTAAGAGCTGGTGATACAGAAAAATAACATTAAACTATATTAATATAACTTCAACCGCGCTAAGTTCATATCCAAACCTGACTTAAATAAAATCGCAGTAAGAAACCGGAGTAAACAAATGCCAGTTCTCAGCCTAATAGGATGCAAGATACTTGAAGATGAGATCACACATGTTCTGTCCAGATATAATGAAAATACCAGGGTAATTCTTATAGACGACAGGGAGTCCATAGACCTTGCAAGAAAACTCAAATCACAGGATACGCCTTTCTCACTGGCTCCCATAGACAGGATACGGGATTTCATAACATCATCTGAGCCGGGTCCTGTTAAGAAAAAGTTCATGTCACTTTTAGGTAAAAAGTATAAGGATGAGATGATAGTCATCATAAAGATAATGCCCCTGGGTCTCCATGTGGACAGTAACAAACTCAGAGAGATCGTAGCCGGGCAGATAAATCTTATGTCAGAGTTCTCGGACGGGGTCTTGCTTTTTTACGGACTTTGCGGAAACGCCCTGAAGGATATAGGTAACTCAGAGGACATTTCTGTTCCTCTCTATGTCCTGAAGGACAAGAACGGGGAACATGTTGATGATTGCATCAGTATAGCGCTTGGTGGTAACAGGAGATATGAAGAGGAACTTGAAAGGTATAATGACACTGCAACCCTTTATTTTACTCCCCTCTGGGCATCCAGCTGGAAAGATATGAAAGATATCCCTGCTGATGCCGAAAAAATATCCGAGTACAGGTACTCTTTCAGAATAGGACGTGTTGCCAGGCTTGACACAGGCCTGGAATTTGAAAAGGATTTCGATTCCAGAATCAAGGAACTGGCCCGAAAGTTCAATGCTGAGGTAGTTGAACTCAAAGGAAATACGGATATTGTGGAAAACTGTTATCTGAAGGTCCGAAAGAACTTAACAGAACAGACGGGAACTAGCGAATAATATCAATCTGAATCTGCTTTTGTCGTTATTTTCAAGGGGACATTTCACCCTGACATGGCTCCGTAGAATGAACTTAAGCAAAATTGTAAATAGTGGAAGGCCGTACGCATATAGACGCAATTTAATCCTGTGTACCGGGATAAAAAAGGAAGGACCAGATGATTCGTTCAATTCTTGACAACGACCTTTATAAGTTCACCATGCAGATGGCTGTTCTGGAGCTTTTTCCCGACGTTGTGGCAGAGTATCGTTTTACCAATCGCGGAGCACAGCGTTTCAATGAGGACTTTGTCAGGGAACTGAGAAGGATAATCAATGAGGAAACTCCGAAGATCATTCTTACGGATGATGAATATACCTGGCTGAAAGGATCCTGTCCTTTCTTTAAGCCCATGTATCTTGAATATCTCAAAAATTATCGCTTTGACCCGTCTGAGGTAAGTGTGAACCTGAGCGAAGATAAGGATCTTGACCTGAGAATAAAAGGTCCGTGGCATAGCAGCATTCTCTGGGAGATCGTGCTCATGGCCATCATCTCAGAGCTTTACTTTGATACCGTTGAATCGGACTGGAAGAATAAAAGAGAAAGCGGTTCAGGCCGTGACTCCCTGCTCAAAGGATATGCTTCATTCATGGATGATATAGGCCGTGAACTGGAATCCGAAAAGTGTGCTTTTTCCGAATTCGGGACCCGAAGGCGCAGGAGCTTTGAACTGCATGACACAGTAATTGCCTCACTGTCCGGACTGGAAACTTTTTCAGGAACAAGTAACGTCTTTTTTGCAAAAGAATACGGCCTGCGTGCCATTGGTACTATCGGACATGAGTGGATAATGGGAATTTCCGCGCTGATTGGTTTGCGCAATGCAAATCTTTTCGCACTTGAGAACTGGGCTGAGATCTATAAAGGTGACCTGGGGATAGCACTCTCGGACACATTCGGCTCCGGACCTTTCTTCGATAATTTCAACCTCAAGTTATCCAAACTCTATGATGGTGTCCGGCATGACAGCGGAGACCCTTTTACTTTTGCTGACAGGGTCATAGAACATTATACAAAAGCAGGTATCGACCCCATGAAGAAACTAATTGTTTTCAGTGATTCACTCCACGCCAGGGATGCTATAAAAATAAAAGAATACTGTGAGGGAAAGATTAACTGTAGTTTCGGGATTGGTACAAGTCTTACGAACAACCCTGATTTTTTCAGCACAAGTCCTCCACTGAACATGGTAATTAAACTGCATTCAGTAAACGGGATTCCTGTTGTAAAATTAAGTGATGACGAGGGTAAGGAAACCGGTGATCCTGATGCGATCAGGGTTGCGAACTATACATTCGGAAGAAAAGGACTTGATGAATAAAAAACAGATTCCTGCTTTCAGCTTATTCTGAAAAAAGTTGTAATGGGAACGTGAAGGGCACCGTTGTGAGGTGCCCGATGATGTCCACCACCCAATACATGAAACCAACCTGCATTGTAACCATATTAATTTTTACAGATATAAACTATATGTCGTTTAATTTTACCTTGCTTTAAAAATTTCAATACAAGCAAAAATGAGCCTGTCATTATTATTTCATAGCTCACCAGATTTCAATACACCGAAAATTAACTTGAAGAAGTTTTGCTGCTTCAGGGCTGCAGGCTGCCTGCTCGTTATTGAAGACGCATAGTTCTTTTCAGGTCCAGTACCATCTCGTAACACCTGTCTCCCGGAGAGCATATATCCCTTACTTCACCTATTGTCCTGAAACCCAGTTTCATATAGAGTCGTATTGCCGATTGATTATTGATCTCAACATAGAGCATGATCCTGTCAATACCGTTCATTTTCATCTCACGGATACCTTTACGCAACAAACTCTCAGCAACACCCTGTCTCCTGTATCTGTCATCAACGGCAATGGAGTAAACCGTACATAACTTTTTCATCCCCCCGGAAGAGAATACGGGTTCTGCAAAAAAGAAACAATATCCTTTAACGGCTTCATCATCCCTGTAGACATAACAGATGTTGTTGAAATACTGAGCATACTTCAGGAATCTGTCCTCATGGATCTCCGTGAAATTTTCCTTATATATCTGCAACACATCATCAGCAAGCTCATCATTGAAGATTGATATTTTATGGTCTTCAAGTTTTATCCAGTTCCTGACAAAAAGTATCCCTATAAATAGTTCAACTACCCTCACCGGTTTTTTCCGGAAAATTGTTACTTTTTCAGCAAGGTTTTCGGGAACTATCTTCATGGTAATACATCAAAAACGAAATTGGATTGAAATATCGTTTTTTTGTATTATTTAAAACAATTATAACCTGAGGATGTAAAACCTTTGTGGCAATATCATCCTTAAGAAAAATACTTACCTGAATAATCAGTTTAAATAGTGATTGAAATTTTCCTCTTCAATTCATATTTAGACTATCGATTCACATATCAAAACCAAAAGGTCTTTATTCACTCTCCAGAATCAGTTCATGTATGTCCTCAAGCAAGAGGTCAGAGTAAAGAAGTTTCTCAATGGTCCTGACAACATATTTCCTTTGCTGGTGCTTCTGTATGTCCTCATTTACCCGAAGGTCCGAATCGATCTGAACTCTGATAAGCGAAAAACGGAATGCCTCCTCATCAGTTATTTTCATTCTGTAAAAAGTTTCAATATAAAATGGCAGCAAATGAGGATTATCGATTACCTCACATAACAGAAGTAGCTCCTCCGGCAGACCTTTAACAGACTCTTTAAGTATAGTCCTGCCGGTAAGCAGTTTAAGGGTCTCAACCGAGTAGTTTCTTTTATTTATGGTAATATAATGATCTATTCAATCACCCTCGCTTACTTTAAACCGAAACTAGTCTGAGGACACTTTACTTTGTGCAGTTGACTCATTGCTGATTTCCGAAAGCATCTCCTTGCACTTTTGAAGTTCTGCTACGGTATTTATGTTCAGGGCAAGTTCGAGGTCTTCCCGTATCAGGCTGACATACGGTTGTTCATTCTCTACATCCTTGCCATCGAGTATGTTGATGCCCGCAGGGACAATGAGCTTACCCTTCCAGTTGAAGACGGTATCAGGCCTAATCCCGAGTCCTTTACATACATATATAGGAGAGAAAACAGACATTGCAGGTGTCCCGCAGTTATTATATTCCTCAATTATTTGCTCAATAAGCTCAGGATTCAGCAGTGGTATATCGGACATCAGTATCATCACAGGCTCGGTTATCTTTGCTGCTTTTACTGCATAGACCATATCGGCCACATAGTTGCCTCCCATTGTGTCAATTACCTCGACCCTGCCATCGTAGCGGTTCTGTACGATACTGCCGGTTGTTGGTGTTGCAGGCGAGACCGCGACATATATCTTTCCTATGCTTTCCGTGTTCTCAAGTGCGTCGATCACGTATGAGATAAGTGGTTTACCAAGAAGTTCGACTACGGGTTTCTCACCCATGCCAAGCCTGCTTCCAAACCCCCCTGCCATGATTATAGCGTCCAAACAATTCCTCCGATATCATATTTTAAAACAAGATAGATAGCTATCAATGCAATGACCCTGCCGACCTCGTTGGATGAACCGATGACATCCCCGTTCACACCACCGAAATGCCGATTACTTATATTGAGCAGAACAAATGTTGCAAGGATGGCTGCAAGGAAGGCTATAACTCCCGCAAGCGGAATTCCGATAATCCAGAATGCAATCGTGCAGGCAATTATTCCCATCACAAATCCAAGCAGATATTTTAGCATGGTTGTATTGTCCACAAGGATCGAACCAAGTCCTTCGTGTATGGACTTACCGAATGCGGCAGTTGTCAGCATTGACTGCATGGCACTGACCTCGGCAACAAACATCGATATAAAGATAATAACAGCCATATTGGTTACAGAAGTGCTTGAAAGTGCAGCCTCCGCCTGTAATGATACCAGAGCTGCATAGAATGCCAGTAATGTGAGCACGGTAAAGGCAACGCCTCCTATACCCAGTGACATATCCTTTAATGCCTTCAGTTTCTTCTCCCGGGAGCCATGGGCTGTCATACCGTCACCAAGATCCGCTATGCCGTCAAGATGGTTCAGTCCTGTCAGATAATATACGAATATAACAATGAAAACGGCACTCAGTTGTGCTGAAAGGAACAGTTCCAGGACAAAGGCCACGGCACCTATTATCAGGCCAAGCACGATCCCTACAAGTATATGCAGGTAGGTTCTTTTGAAGAACTCATCGAGTCCTTCCATGGTAATACCCACCGGGATTGTAGAGAGGAATCCAAAGCTTGAACGTACTGCCAGTAAAAAGTTATTCATCCTGCGATCACACCGCCCAGATCACTGTCTGATCCCTTCTTTTTCTCTTTAGACTCCTTCTTCTTTTTTCTGGAGGAATTACTGGCTTCTGCCATGCCTCTTGTATACATATTGGCAGATACTCCTCCGATAAGGCCACCTATTACATCGTCCATGAACGGACCGAGCTTTGACAGGATACCGGGCTTTTGCTTATCGAACCTTACAAACTCGAACATCCCCTTATCACCACTGATGTACTTCGAAATGCTCATCCCCAGTACTTCGTCAGCTATTATGAAGGTCAGGTCCTTCTCGTAGGAACTCTTACTTATATCAGGCAGAGTACCGGTTTTTCCTTCTCTCTCAAGGAGTACTCCTGCGTAGATGAGCAGACACAGATTCGGATCGGAAAGGGCGATGTCGAGTTCTTCAAGAAAGCGTTTTTCGGCAATTTCCCTTGTCTCAAGTCCCGGATGCGGTGCATATAACGCCATCGCCGAATCAATGAGCATGTCTACAGTAATGCCTTCGTCCTCGAGTATTTCAAGGATGCTGTGGGTGATCTCTCCTTCCAGCTCTTTTGACTGGTCCTTTTTAAGGTCTTCAGATTCTATGTCCGATAATTTCATTGCCATCACTCTGGATTCAAATAATTCGTATAACTTAGCCTAATGTAAGAAAGTCTATACCATAAATAATCAATGCGGATGCAGCGACCGCTACAAAGGAAGATGCCATAACTATCCAGGCTGTAAGCCTTACATCCTCATATACGGGATAAACATAATTCTCTCCAAGCACGTATGTGTTCGGCTTCTCAAGCCTTATCCTCAATGCCCCTGCAACCGAAGACATAGGATAACCGGAATTCGGGGAAGGTGTTTTCAGACCATCACTCAGTGCAAGCTGTATTGCACCTGCGGGATTCACCCTTTTGTAGGACTTCAAAGAAAAACCTACTATAACAGATCCCAGGAAGATAAAGAACATGGAAAGACGTGCAGGTATCCAGTTGAACACATCATCCAGTCTTGCAGAGAACCAGCCCATCTGAAGATGGCGTTCATCCTTATATCCGACCATGGAATCAAGCGTGCTGGTGGCTTTGAAAATATAAGCTGCAATCAGTCCATAGGGACCGAAAACCGCATAGAACAATAATGGTGTAAGGATGCCGTCCACAAAATTCTCGGAGACGGTTTCTATTATTGCAGAGGATATATGGTTCTCATCAAGTTTTGAGGTGTTCCGGCTTACATACATTGACAGGCCCTGACGGGCTTCGTCCATTTTACCAGTCTCCAGCTTGCCTCTGATCTCCTGGGCAGCCTCAAAAAGACATCTTACAGAAAAAGTTGCCTTTAGGAAATAGGCTGCTATAAAGATGCTTATTATCCTGGGTATTGCTTCAATGCTGAACAGCAGCAGGACTGCATATGCTATGGCTGCGGCAAAGGTGATAGTTACCAGTGCCATCAAAACCCCATAGGCTTTCCGGTATTCAGAAGGTGCAGCCTTTTTTAGTTTTCCTATCAGGTTTCCCATCCACACGACCGGATGGACCGCAAAAGGTGGTTCGTTCAGAGCCAGGTCCAGGAAAAAGGCAAGAAAAAGGATTACCGCAAGTTCTTCTGGTACAAGCTGCACTGGCAGGATCATAACCTGGTCTCCAGGGCGTTTTTCCAGGCTTTCTTTATGCTCTTTTCATTCCGTCCTTCTTTAACAAGAACAGAGAGCACATCATCAACCACTTCCGGCTTATGTACTATATCACAATAGAGGCAGCTCCATACCTTACCTCCCGAGGAACTCTCGATCCACTGGCCTCCGGTACGTTCATCTTCGCACGGATAGAAAGGACAGAAACATAAAGTGCAGTCCTGACCCTCAAAGTGACAGGGATAATAATCACAATCTGTATTGCTGCCAAGCCTTCCGCAATCAGCGGCCTTTTCAAGGTTGGCATCGAGCATGGCTTCGGCCTGTTCCCTTCCCCATTCGCTTATTACCTGCTTTATAGTCTGCAGTATACGATCATTCTCTTCCCGTGTCCTGACAGCAACCCTGATATAATCATCACCGATCTCCTGGAAGGAACTGCAGTCACGTATAAGCACTCCATGTGATGCCATGCGTTGTGCCAGTTCGGTGGAGTTCATGGAGAATTCCGAAATATCTACGAAAATATAATTGACACTGCTCTTAAAGGGCTTGAATCCGCGACGGTTAAGCTTCTGAGTAAGATAATCCCTTTCTGTCTCGATAAGTTCCCTTGACTCAACTAAATATCTGCTGTTAACACCACCTTCCATTTTCAAGAGTGCGGTTGCAACATTATCCGCAATTGAGCCAAGATTCCATGAAAGTCTTGCGTTGTTCAAAACCTTTGCAAAGGAGGTGGAAGCTATACCGAAACCCATTCTGATACCTGGAATTGCAAATGCCTTTGTAAGGGATCGCTGTATGAAAAGATAATTGTTGGCTTCGACCATGTCCGCAACACTCTGGTCCGGGTCTGCAAGTTCTATGAAAGCCTCGTCCACAAACAGCAGCGTATCATTTCGGGCACATTTTTCTGCTATATCTGCTATCTGCTCCCTGGTAAAAAGCTGCCCTGTGGGATTATTGGGATTACAGACGAACAAGATCTTTGCATCCCCAAGGATATCTCCGTTAAGAGAAAGAAGATCCTGTTGACGGATATATTTTATATTAGCACCAAGCACCCTGCACTGTACCTCATACTCACTGAAGGTGGGCTGGGGAATAAGGACAGAGTCCCCTTCCTCGATCACACATTCCGTAACAAGCCGGATTATCTCGGTGGATCCGTTTCCGGGAATGATATTTTCGGGAACTACACCCATACCAGTAAATTCCGCAGCAGCTTTTCTGTACTCAAGATAACGATTGTCAGGGTACTGCTCCATTTTTTCAAGTCCCCTGTCAAGTAACAGGTTAAGATCAAGTCCGGTATAAGGATATTCGAAAGGCGTGCCAAAAGGATTCAGGCTTGCGCTTGCGTCAAGTATCTCATCCTCAGGAATGCAATATTCCTGGGAGCTTTTTCGGATCAGTCCTCCGTGAGCGCCTGGCTCAAGTGCAAGGAGATATTCTTTTACCGGGATAGGTGCTGTATTTTCGGACACGATAATCACAAACTGTAGTTTATTGGACCTATATTAACTTAATCAATTAAATGATATGTAAAGGGAGTCTGGCGACTAGAGGAGTGGTTTGATCACTTCTCTCCAGGCCTTCAGGATATTCTCGTCGGTGTCCCCCTCATCCATGAGGACATCAAGTATCTTCTTTGCTGTCTTTGGCTGGTGCAGGAGAGTACAGTTCTCACAGCTCCAGACCTTACCGCCTGTGGCGCTGTCTATCCAGAAACCGCCTGTTTTCTCGTCCTCGCAGGCATAGAAGGGACAGAAGCAGAAGGTGCAGTCCTGACCCTGGAAATGACATGGATAGTAGCTGCATGTTCCCCGGCTTGATACCGTTTTTTCAGGATGCTCTATGGTTTCCTCAAGCTGTTCCCTTGCAGCTTCCCTGCTGGATTCGGCGTATACGTCATCAAGGTTTCCGATTAGTTTTTCAAAATCCTCCCTTGAACGTACTGACAGACGGAAATAGCGCTTTTCTCCTCCAAAGAAATCACTGCATTCACGTATCAGTACCCCATGCTTTGAAAAGCGATCCACGAAACGCTCAGAGTCCATGAAATGCCCGTCCATGTCCACAAGTATATAATTGGCACTGCTTTCAAGGACTTTAAAACCATAAAGGGCAGAAATACGCCCTGCAATGTATTCTCTTTCTTTACTTATGAATTCCCGTGATCTCTGAAGATAGCTGCTTTCAGGGCCGCCCTCCATACTCAGAACACCTGTTGCAACAGACTCGGTCAGTGCACCGATATTCCATGAGAGCCTGGCGGAGTTCAGCCTATCAGCCATGGCCTTTGAAGCTATCCCATAGGAGAACCTGATTCCGGGCATGGAAAAAGCATTCGTTACCGAGCGAAGTACGATCAGATAGTCATTATCAAGGGCAAGATCCGCAACACTTTGCGCGGGATCCGAGAGTTCGATAAAGGATTCGTCAACTATCAGGAGGGTCTGATGTTCTGCGCATTTTGAGGCAAATTCCCGCATCTCTTCCCGGGATGCAAGCTTCCCGGCAGGATTGTTAGGATTCGAGAAGAAGATCAGCTTTGATCTCTCAATCGTCCTTTTAGGAATCCGTAGCATCTCATCCAGTGCCATCTTCTGGGGAACTGTTCCGAATGTCCTGCATGAGTGATGATATTCAAGCGGGCATGGCAGAGGGACTATTACCTTTTCCCCTTCCTCCAGCGTACACTCAAGTATAAGCCGGAGCAGTTCGCATGTACCATTACCCGGAACTATGTTGGCATAAGCTATGCCTTTTCCGAGGAAAGCTGCGGCAGCTGACCTGAGTTCAATATAACGGTTATCAGGGTACTGTTCCAGCTTCGCTGCAGCTATATTACGAAGATTTTCGATATCAAGGCCGCTTCCTTCATAGTTGAAAGGGTTTCCAATCGGATTGAGGCATGAGCTGAAATCAAGAATATCTGATTCCGCAATATCCAGTTCTTCTGAGGCTTTATCAAGCTGCCCTCCGTGCTCACAGGTGGACATATCCAGCAGATAACGTTTAACTGGAAGCTTTTTATCATCTTCAGACACAATAATCAACAACTGTGTATGCAAAGGACCTATATTAATTTATTCAAGTTCAGTTGCGCTTTGATAAAAGAAAAGAGTTTTGCACGAAATTATTGTTTGTATCGCAGATAAATTAATTACAGTGAATGACCAACAGAATAATTGTTTTAGTCTCAGTTCTAAAAACAGATCCGGAGAAAAAAGGAATGGCAGATGAGATTGACTATGAGATAATAGGTAATGATATGCAGATCGTGGAGATCGAACTTGATCCAAGCGAGTCTGTCAGGGCTGAAGCAGGTGCCATGTTATACATGGGACCCGGAGTAAAGATGCAGACCTCGACAGGAGGAGGGCTGCTTAAAGGTCTGAAACGTGCTTTCAGCGGTGAGAGTTTCTTTATTACCAGCTTCACGCACGAAGGACAGGGTAAGGGATACGTGGCCTTCAGTGCTCCGTATCCCGGCAAGGTCATCCCGATAGATCTGGCAAAACATGGCGGACGTTTCCTGTGCCAGAAAGACTCTTTCCTTTGCGCAGCCAAGGGAATAGAGATTGAGGTTGCCCTGACAAGAAAAATAGGTGCAGGTCTGTTCGGTGGAGAAGGCTTTATCCTGCAAAGACTCACGGGTGACGGACTGGCATTTGTTCATGCCGGTGGTACAATCATTGAGAAAGAGCTTCAGGCAGGAGAGACACTCAGGGTGGATACCGGCTGTCTTGCAGCATTCTCGGACAGTATCGATTACGACATACAGATGACAGGCGGTTTTAAGAATGCGCTGTTCGGAGGAGAGGGCCTTGTGCTTGCAGTCCTGAGGGGACCCGGAACCGTCTATCTGCAAAGCCTGCCGTTCTCACGCCTTGCAGACAGGGTGGTTGCCGCAGCAAACTTCCAGAACAGGGGTGAATCAAAAGGTGCAGCCGGAATAGGTGAGAATGCGCTGGGCTCACTACTTGGCGGGGATAATTCCTTCTGAGGACAAAATTCATATTGACGGAAAATGCAGGTTAGCATATGAGAATATTTGCAATTTCAGACCCACATGGTAACTATTCAGCGATCAGAACCCTACTGGAGAAAGCCGGGAAAGTTGACGCTGTGATGATAGCAGGGGACCTGACAAACTTCGGACCTGTTGAAAAGGCACATGATCTGATCGACATCTTTGACAGCGAGGTCATGGCAGTTCCTGGAAACTGTGATCCTGCGGAGATACTAGAAGTACTGGAGAACTCACCTGCCATCAACCTGCATAACCGTTCAATGACATTTGATGGGGTAACTTTTGTGGGGATTGGCGGATCCAACCCGACACCTTTCTGCACTCCGTTCGAGATAGAGGAATGTGATATCGGGAAGGGACTGGAAGAAACAATGGCTAAAGCCCAAAAAGGCGAGAATCCTGTCGTGCTGCTGACCCATGCACCCCCATACGGAACACTGGATATGGTTGGGGATGCGCATGTGGGATGCAAGTCCATTGCAGACTACCTGGGCAAAGTGGACCTGATAGTCTGTGGACATATACATGAGGCCAGGGGTACTGAAACAGTCGACGGAACCGTCGTAGTGAACCCCGGAATGGCGGCAAACGGCTTTGCTGCTCTGGTCGAATTACGGATGCAGGAAGAAGGACTTAATATCGATGTCAGTTTTCTTGATGTCTGATTGGAAATTGTTATAACTTTACAAATCTATTTTAAAATGGTGATATCATGAATCTCAGGATATTTGTTATATTTCTTTTACTGGCTTCTCTGATCGTTGCAGGTTGTGTTACAGACGAAGAGAATGGCGGAGTTGATGATGAGAACATCTCAGGCGATAACCAGACCGATGCAAACGGAGAAGATAATGCGACCAATGACATGGATGATGAGACCGATGTCATGGACAATGAGACAACCGACATGGATAATGAAACGCCGGTTGTTGATGAAACAGACACAGAAACCGAGGAAGGCAGCGGAGTCACTGTTATCGAATCCACAGGCCCGAAGACATATACTGTGACGCTCAAGAATTTCCTGGCACAGCCCGGCAATCTGACCATA
>JAALLQ010000195.1_pt1 | contig 18839 bp, 14 predicted proteins | sample 7245921 | NCBI WGS metagenome assembly JAALLQ01 (sample SAMN13049200, study PRJNA578106) | oil field metagenome | isolation source: filtered produced water from oil reservoir B7 | place: USA:offshore Texas | collected 2016 | reverse complement strand
CATCAAATGCATCAAATGACGTGCTGGTCGTCATGCATCCTCATCCCTTGGTATTTGTGCTTTACGGATGCGGATTGGCGAAAACGCCCCGCCATCCTGCCGAATATCAATCAAGCCCTGCCGCGCCATTTCTAACGCAGCAACAAACGTCGCCGCTTTGGCTGATCGACTGTACAAATAATCAGACAACCCCGGCGGCAAAAAAGCCTCCAAAGTTTGCCAGTTCAAGGCTCCACTGATCAGATGCGACAACCTGGCCAAAGCATCGTCAACCGAAAACAGCTTGGCTTCCTTGATTTCCAGATGGGTTTTGGTTTGGCGGGCGTGAAATGCACCATAAGCCGCCAACACATCGTACAATCGCACCTCAAAAATCGGTTTGGTCACATCCCGGATACCTTCGGGAGCACCGCGCGCAAACCGTTTTTCCCCGAGCAACGGCAAGGCAAACAATGCTTCCCCTGCCTGCCGCATGGCGTCCAAACGTTCCAAATGAAACGCCAGTGCTGCTGCCATATCCTCACCGCTGGGTTCGTCCTCGTTCGGGGTTTCGGGGATCAAAAGCCGCGACTTCAGGTAAGCCAACCACGCAGCCATCACCAAATAATCAGCCGCCAAATCTAGGTTTTGTCGCCGTGCTTCTGCGATGAACAGCAAATATTGCTCTGCCAATTGCAGAATTGAAATCTGGCGCAAATCTACTTTCTGATCCCGCGCCAACGACAGCAGCAAGTCCAGCGGACCTTCATATCCATCGATATGCAACAAAAACGAAGAGGAAGATGCCCCATGCAGAGCAGCACCTTCCTCTTCCCATGCTTTATCCGTCGTTACAGGAGGCGTATCGGAGGCCATGGGCTTAACGCTCCCCTAAGCCATCAACGCCGTCAAACGATCAAGAAGGTCTTCGGCAGTTCCCAAATTTGGAGCAGATTTCCGCGCTGCTAAGCGACGGCGTTCAGCAAGGGAAAAACGCTGCCATGCCCCATTTGTCAACGGAACCACGGCAGAGGCAATTTCACGCATTTCCTGCATGTCGCCATTACAGTGCAAAACCATATCGCACCCTGCATCCATGGAACGCCGCGTTCTGTCGATGAAACTGCCATCAAGGGCCTTCATCGACAAATCGTCACTCATCAACAAGCCGGTAAAACCAATCTCTTTGCGGATAATGTCTTTAATTACCGTCATCGAACAGGTTGCAGGCGCTGATGTATCCAGAACCGAATACACGATATGCGCGGTCATTGCCCAATCTTCATCCGCCAGAGCGCAAAACGGAACGAAATCCAAGGCCTGCAACTCTGATAAAGATGCATCAACCCGCGGCAGTTCCAGATGGCTATCGCTGATGGCACGACCATGACCGGGGATATGCTTAATGACCGGGTGAACCCCTTCGGCCCGCAGAGCATGGCAGACCACCTTACAGAAACGGGCAACCTGCGCTGGATCATGGGAATATGCCCGATCACCAATGACATCATGGGTTTGCGGAAACGCTACATCTGCCACCGGGGCACAATCCACCGTGATACCCAGTTCCGCCAGTTCCCGACCAATCAGGCGCGAATTCAGGTTCACGGCTTCTTCCGCAACCGCCGCAGGCAAGCCCGCCAAATCGCGCGCAGACCGAGCCTGCCGCCAGTGCGGTGGGCGCAACCGTTGCACGCGCCCCCCTTCTTGATCGATCAAAACCGGGGCATCGTCCCGCCCAACAACAGAACGAAACTCAGCGACAAGATCTCTCACCTGACCCGGATCTTCAATATTTCGGGCAAAGAGAATAAAACCGAACGGCTGCACATCACGGAAGAACGCAATTTCATCAACCGTCAGCTTTGGCCCCTGACAGCCAAAAATCACCGCCGAGGCAGAAGTATCCCCTGCCCCGACCACGGAATGGCCCGTATTATCGTTTGGCGACAACACAACCGATCCCTTTGGTTTTCAAAGCTGAACACAGTTTGCCAGCATCATCACGTGTGGCAAAGCTGCCAGCACGCAGGCGATAAAACACGCCCTTGCTGCCCAAATCAGCCCGTTGAATTTCGTGAGGCACTCCGTTAAGGGCGCTTCCGGCTTTTTTCTGGATACGTGCCCATGCTTCTTCTGCACGTTTCTGATCACGCAAAGCGGTTAACTGCACCTGCCAAGCCCCAGATGTCATTTTTGCAACTGGTTCAGCTTTTGGTGCGGGCTTCGGCGCTGGTGCTGGCTTTGGCTCAACAACTTTTGGCGCGGGTTTGGGTGCCTCTTTCACCACCGGGGCCGGAGGCGGTGTCTTCACCGGAACCGGATTTGCCTTTTTCGGTGTTTCTGGAATTGCCGGAGCCTCTGGCAAAGGAGCCATACCGTCACCAAGGCTATCCTCTGGCTTGCTTAAGGCTTTCGGCTCTGCCGGCGGCGGCAACAGGTGCTCGACCTCTGGCTGTTGCGCGTTTTTGTCTACTCTGCTGTAAACCAGTTTGTCCTGATTAGGCACTTCCATGCCACCCGGATCTGCCGGGCGAACTTTAATTGGATTTTTTTCAGCCTGAATGACCGGCACCTGCGAAGGTTCCGGGATAGGATCTCCCGACGGGTCACTGCCAAGGACGAACCAAGCCGCGCCCGCAGCCGCAGCAACACCGATCATCACCCCAAACAGAATGCTTTTTCTGGTCGAGCGTGGCGATAAGATGTCTTCGTCGTTATCGCCGCTTTCCTGACTGATGCGCTCACGCAGTCCTTCCAGCAAGCTGACATCAAAATCGTCATCCGGTCCCTTGTCGCGTGAAGTCATGTTTACATCTCCTCAACCGGGGTAACACCCAATACCATCAAGCCGGAGGCAATCACCATTGCCATCGCACGAACCAACGCCACCCGTGCAACTGATCCTGCAACATCATCAACTTGCAGGAAACGCAGTTCGGATGCTTCGCGACCCTTGTTCCAAAGACTGTGGAACGCAGACGCCACATCATTCAGATAATAGGCAATCCGATGCGGTTCATGGGTTTCCGCCGCAGCTTCCACCACACGTGGCCATTCACATAAGGTTTTGATCAGGGCAATTTCCGCATCGTCTTTCAAAGCAGAAAAATCAGCAACAGCCAAAGATTCCGGCGTCAGGTTTACATGGCTCATTGCCTCACCCGCATGGCGAACAACGGAAAATGCGCGCGCATGGGCATATTGAACGTAAAAGACCGGATTGTCCTTGGACTGCTCCGTTACTTTTTTCAAGTCGAAGTCCAAGTGAGCATCGTTTTTGCGGGTCAGCATGATGAAACGAACAACATCCTTGCCCACATCATCAATCACTTCACGCAGTGTGACAAAGGTTCCTGCCCGTTTGGACATTTTGAACGGCTCGCCATCGCGCAAAAGGTTCACCATCTGGCACAGCTTGACTTCCAATTCGGAAGCTCCGCCTGTCATGGCTTTGACCGCAGCTTTCATCCGTTTGACGTAACCACCGTGGTCTGCACCAAACACGTCGATCATGGTTTTAGCACCACGACGGGACTTATCAAAATGGTAGGCAATATCAGAAGCAAAATAGGTCCAACTGCCATCGGATTTCTTCAGCGGACGATCAACATCATCACCAAAGTCAGATGCACGGAACAAAGTTTGCGGACGCGGTTCCCAATCCTCAGGGGTTTTCCCTTTCGGCGGTTCCAAAATACCTTCGTAGATCAAACCCTGATCAACCAGATAGTCAAATGCATCCTGCACACCACCACGTTTAACCAGCGCATTTTCCGATGTGAAGACATCATGTTTCACACCCAATGCCGCCAAATCGTCGCGGATCAAATCCATCATCGCGGCAACGGCACGTGTCCGAAATTCCGGCAACCATTCACTTTCCGGTGCGGTTTGGAAAGATGCGCCAAGTTCCTTTGCCAAAGCCTCTCCAACCGGGATCAGATAATCCCCCGGGTATAATCCTTCCGGGATGGCACCGATTTCCTCACCCAAGGCTTCGCGATATCGCAGATGCAGTGATCGCGCCAACACATCAACCTGGGCTCCGGCATCGTTGACGTAGTATTCGCGGGTCACATTGTATCCGGCCTTTGCCAACAAGGACGCCAACACATCACCGACCACAGCACCGCGTCCGTGTCCCACATGCATGGGACCAGTGGGATTAGCCGACACATATTCCACATTGACCGGATGCCCCTGCCCCATATTCGAAGAGCCATAATCGACCCCAGCCTTCAGAATTGTTCGCAACTGGTCATGCCAAAATGATTCAGCAAGACGCAAGTTGATAAATCCCGGCCCAGCAATCTCGGCAGCTTCTACTCCCGGAATCTGCGCCAGCTTTTCAGACAAAATCGCGGCGAGATCTCGCGGCTTCATTCCTGCCGGCTTGGACAGGACCATGGCTGCATTGGTGGAAATTTCACCATGAGACGGGTCGCGGGGCGGTTCGGCAGACACACGCGAGGTATCAAGGTCGGGCGGTAATTGCCCGTCCGCCTGTAATCCGGCAATAACAGAAACGATATGGGTCTTAAATTCACTAAACAGGTTCATGGATTAACTTTCGGATCAAACAAGCGTGCATGTTCATCAAGGGCAAAACGGTCCGTCATCCCGGCTACGTAATCACAAACAACTTCTGCGGTTTGCGGTGTTTTCGGAGCACCACATCGTTGCCTCCAATCCGTTGGCAACAATCGGGGCTCGTCCAGCAGCAAGGTAAAAAGGTCATGGACCACGCGTCTAGCCTTAGAGGTAGCACGCATAACCTTGTAGTGGCGATACATATTGGGAAACAAAAACTGTTTCAAGGCTCGATCTGTTTCTGCCATATGTTGAGAGAAAACCACAAGGGATTTTCCTGCTGCACGTACATCATCAACAGTTCGAACATGATATTCAGACAGAGCTGCACGGGCCGTATCCACCACATCGGACACCATAGCACTGATCATACGGCGCACGGTTTCATGCACCAAACGGGTACGATCAAGGCCGGGATACATTGCATCAACTTCCATCAAACATGGCCCAACCAAAGGAACATCGCGGATATCATCCAAACTGAATAATCCAGCGCGCACTCCGTCGGCTATATCATGATTGTTATAAGCGATGTCATCGGCAACGGCGGCGATCTGTGCTTCAAGGCTGGCACACCCGGATAAATCCAGTGGAAATTCCGCATCAAAATTGCGGATATATTGCGGAATGGCTCCGGTCAGTGGGCCATTATGCTTCACCAACCCTTCAAGAGTCTCCCACGTCAGATTCAAACCATCAAACTGAGCATAGTGCCGCTCAAGCCGGGTTACGACTTTCAGGGACTGGGCATTATGATCAAAACCGCAGTACGGCTCCATGCACTGTTTAAGCACATCTTCGCCCGCATGCCCGAATGGAGAATGGCCCAAATCATGGGACAAGGCCACTGCCTCTGCCAGATCTTCATTCAGATGTAATTCACGAGCAATGGACCGTGCAATTTGCGCCACCTCAAGAGAATGGCTCAAACGGGTACGATAGCTGTTTCCCTCGTGATAGACAAAAACCTGTGTCTTGGATGAGAGACGTCGAAAGGCAGCAGCGTGGATGATACGGTCCCTGTCACGCTGATACGGTGTCCGGCGATGATCGGACGGCTCGCCAAACAGCCGCCCTCGAGAATCTTGAGGCAGACAGGCATAGGATGCCAAGGGTGCCATACACTGTGACGTAATCATGGGAAAAAAGATTAGACCGAAACACAATTAAAGTCATCACTTTACACCCATCCATCCGGTTCCGTGGGCCTATTTAACTTTTTTATCATTTGTAATTGGCATAGGAAAACATCACCTAATTAATTAATATCCGCAAACATACTACCTTGGGTAGATGTACGGGCATAGCGAACCGTACGCGGAAAGAAACTCATTTCAAAAGCAGCGGAGGGTAAAATGGCCTCTTGTCTTCGCATCCAACCAGAAACGGGAACTCTCCCGAATTTTGATTGTGTTGTTCGGTTCTACAGCGATTGGGCCGAAACCTATGATTCAGAATTCCAAAGCCTTGATTACGTCGCCCCTGACAAAACGTGCGAAGCTCTGGAACGCCATCTACCAAATAAGGTCGCCAAGATCATGGATGTTGGCTGCGGCACGGGCTGGGTTGGCAAAGCCCTAAAAGGGCGTGGATACACAAATATCGATGGACTGGATATTTCAGCCGCCATGCTCTCACGAGCTGAAGACAGAGCCGTCTATAATCAATTGTGGCTTCTTGATGTTTTGGATCACCGCATTCAGCCAAAAGAAGCCTATGACGCTGTGGTTAGTGTTGGTCTCTTCATTCAGGGGCATGCCAGCCCCCTAGGCATCAAAAATATGCTGAGAATGTTAAAACCCGGCGGCATCGCCTGCATCACCATTCATCAGGATATTTTTGAGAGCAACGGCTACAGTGAAGCACTTAGGCAGCTTGTGGACGATGGTCTGTGCGCAATCGTTGAAGAAAAACAAGAAGCCTTTATTATGAAGCCAGATATTCATCTGCGCATCGTGACCTTGCGGAAATCCTGACAGGTGGCGGCTGTGCTTTGCTGCAAAGGCTGCTACTCGTGCTGACACTCGCAACATGGAACGTTAACTCTGTTAAAGCCCGCTTGCCCGCGATTTTGGACTGGCTGCAATCCTTTCAGCCCGATGTCGTACTACTTCAAGAAATCAAATGCATGGATAACGCCTTCCCTGCATTTGATTTCGAGGCTGCGGGCTATAAAGTCGCTGTCCATGGGCAAAAAACCTATAACGGTGTTGCGATATTATCCAAAGTCGGCATTGATGAAGTGTCCATAGGCTTGCCCGGTGACGAGACAGACGAACAAGCCCGTTACATTCAAGCCATTGTCGGCAAGGATAGCGGCTTGCCCATACGGGTTGCTGCACTGTATCTGCCAAACGGCAATCCAATTGGCAGCCCGCCGCATGAGCCGCACGAAAAGTTTACCTATAAACTTGCATGGATGGATCGACTGAACCGACATGCACAAAGTCTTCTATCCGATGGCATTCCGACAGTTTTGGGCGGTGACTATAATGTCATTCCAACCCCCGATGACTGTTATGATCCAGAACGCTGGGTAAATGATGCCCTTTTCCGCCCGGAAACGCGCAACAAATTCAATGCATTGCTGCACCAAGGCTGGACGGATACCTTCCGAGCCCGTGATGCCCGCGCAGGACAATATTCGTTCTGGGATTATCAAGCCGGAGCATGGCAAAAAAACAATGGTATTCGCATTGATTTTCTGCTGGCATCCCCATCACTCGCAGACAAATTACATACTGCCGGGATTGATAGCGAACCGCGAGGCAAAGAAAAAGCCTCAGACCACACACCTGTTTGGTGTCGCCTGAGGCTTTCTGATTAACGCACTAAAGTACGCATAACTTCCACGTTTGGGCTGCGTTATGCAATCTGTCGCAGCAGGCAGGATGTCAGTTCCGCCGAAGTTATGGGTTTTTGTAGCCATTCAGAAGCACTAAAGCCTTCTCGGGTGCTTTCCATGCTCTCATCCACATAGCCAGTCAGCACCACAACTGGGACATTAATCCCTTGTTGGCGCAGCAGCCTGATGAAATCCATGCCATCGCTTTCAGACAAACGCCAGTCAGTGAGAATGACGTTATAGGCGGTGGTTGTCGCCTTCTCCATGGCTTCATCAACGGTTGAGGTTAAATCAACCTGTCCGACACCAATATTCTTAAGGATAGCGTTGAGGACACTGGCAAACGCCCTGCTATCCTCAAGGACCAATACCGAAAGATTACCCCAATCCACCTCAACCGGGTCATCCATATCCGAAAGGACACTGGTGTAGCTCACGGTTTCCGCTGAAATAACCGCTTCTTTGGATGCCAGAATATAGGGACGAATGGCCATATCATGCAGCAGGATATGGTCCATAAGCCAGTCACTCATAAAGTCCAGCAAGTCTCCAACATCGACGGAGGCCGGGTCCTTACGAAAGTCTTCAAACAGTCCGGCAGCTTTCGTTGCCAGTTCATGATGTTTGACCTTATGGTCATCCACATCGGGATAGCCTGAAATCCGCTGTGCCTGTTCTTCCCGGGCAAAGTGGTAACGGGTATAGTCCACAAGCGCGGACAAAATAGCCCCAACATCACTCAGCGCCCCATTCATCCGCGATGCTTCGTTCATACGATTGATCAAATCAACCAGAACCTTGTGATCATCATCGATGAATTTTACGCCAAGTTCAAAACGCTTGGACCACTGGATCATGGGCATTGGACGATCTCTGTACAATTATGAAAACAAAGCGGCTTCGCATTTCATATAGAAACACGAAGCCACAGTATTGTTCAAAGATTTTCGATACGTTTCAGAGCTTCTTGCACTTTGCTTTGTTGCAGCAGTGCTGCTTCACGCTTGGTGCGTTGTTCTTCAACAACCTCAGCCGGAGCAGAAGACAGGAATTTATCGTTGGACAGCTTTTTGTTAAAGCGTTCCAATTCCTTATCCAACTTTTGCAGTTCCTTGCTCAGGCGAGCTTTCTCCTGTTCAAAGTCAATCACACCAGCCAACGGAATTGCGAGCGTTGCAGCCCCAAGAACAACCTGCACAGCACCTTTGATTTCATCGTCTTCCGGTGCATCCATGCTTTCCTCAACCCGAGCCAAGCGTTCGATAATCGGGGCATAGTCCTGCAATCGACGACGGGATTCAGCATCGGCTTCTTGGACCAACAATTTGGTTTTTGCCGACGGTGGGATGTTGACCTCATTGCGCGCAGAACGGATTGCAGTGATCAATGAGATAACCCAATCAATATCAGCCGTTGCAGCCTCGTCAATTTCTCCGGCGATCGGCCATTTGGCAAGGATCAGTTGATCGCGGGCAGATACCGAGGTTTTGGCCCAAAGTTCCTCTGTGATGTATGGCATAATCGGATGCAACAGTTTCAGCAACTCATCCAGAACATATGCCGCCGTTGCACGGGATTCCGCCTTGACCGCTTCGTCGTCGCCCATAAACAACGGCTTGACGATTTCAAGGTACCAGTCACAGAAACTGTTCCATGTAAAGTGGTACAATGCCGACGCAACATCGTTGAAACGATACGCATCCATGGTCCGGGTTACTTCGGTAACCGTTTCAGAAAGTTTACCCAAAATCCAACGGTTTACAGCGTGTTTTGCCTGTGCGGGATCAAAACCTTCAACCTGTTTGCACTCGTTCATTTCACAGAAGCGAGAAGCATTCCACAACTTGGTGGCAAAGTTCCGATACCCTTGAACACGGTTCTCGGACATTTTCACATCGCGCCCTTGGGCTGCCATTGCTGCCAATGTGAAACGCAATGCGTCCGCGCCATAGGTATCAATCAGGTTCAAAGGATCAATCACGTTGCCTTTGGATTTGGACATTTTTTGCCCGTTTTCATCACGCACCAAGGCATGGATGTAAACGGTTTTAAACGGAACTTCGCCCATGAATTTCAGCCCCATCATCATCATCCGTGCAACCCAGAAGAAAATGATATCAAAGCCCGTCACAAGACAATCGGTCGGATAATACCGATCCAGTTCCGGTGTTTTATTGGGCCAGCCCAAGGTCGAGAATGGCCACAAGCCAGAGGAGAACCAAGTATCCAGAACGTCCGTATCACGTCTCAGGACAACTTTTTCACCGTAGTGTGCATCAGCAGCGGCTTGGGCTTCTTCCTCTGTCATCTCGACAAAGATTTCACCATCCGGGCCATACCATGCCGGAACCTGATGCCCCCACCAAATTTGACGTGAGATACACCACGGCTGAATGTTGCGCATCCATTCGTAATAGGTTTTGGTCCAGTTTTCCGGGACAAATTTGGTCCGGCCCTCTTCCACTGCTTTCAGGGCTTCCGCAGCCATATCGCGGGTATCCACGAACCACTGGTCCGTCAGCCACGGCTCAATGATGACACCGGAACGGTCACCATACGGCTGGGTCATGGCGTTATCTTCGATTTTTTCCAGCAGTCCCAATGCATCCATATCAGCGATGATTTTGTCCCGTGCTTCAAAACGGTCAAGACCGCGATAAGCCTCTGGAACGTCATCTGTCATGTGTGCATTCATATCCAGAACGTTAATCAGTTCCAGATCGTGGCGTTTACCAACTTCAAAGTCATTGAAGTCGTGTGCCGGCGTAATTTTCACGGCACCGGACCCTTTTTCCGGGTCTGCGTATTCATCACCGACAATCGGGATTTCACGCCCCACCAACGGCAACACAACTTTTTTGCCGATCAGGTGTTGGAAACGCTCATCTTCTGGGTGAACAGCTACACCGCTATCGCCCAGCATGGTTTCCGGGCGCGTGGTTGCCACGGTCAGGAAAACACCATCTTGATCTTTGACCGGATATTTGAGGTGCCAAAGCTTACCGACGGTTTCCCGTTGCTCAACTTCAAGGTCCGAAATCGCCGTATGCAGTTTCGGGTCCCAGTTCACCAAACGTTTATCGCGATAGATCAGGCCTTCTTTGTGCAAGGCAACAAAGGCCTTACGTACGGCAAGATCAAGCCCTTCATCCATTGTGAAGCGTTCACGCGGCCAATCCAAAGATGCACCCAAACGGCGCAGCTGTTTGGTGATGGTGCCACCGGATTCCCGTTTCCATTTCCACACGGCTTCAATGAAGCCTTCACGTCCCAAATCATGACGTGTCAGGCTTTTGGCAGCCAGTTGGCGTTCCACAACCATTTGCGTTGCAATCCCGGCGTGGTCAGTACCCGGTTGCCACAGGGTGTCTTTGCCGGACATGCGCTGATAACGGATCAGTGTATCCTGAATGGTAAAGGTCAAAGCATGCCCCATATGCAGGCTGCCCGTCACGTTCGGCGGCGGGATCATAATGCAATACGGGTCAGCAGAACTTTCCGGATTACAGGCAAATGCCCCGGAGCCTTCCCACTGTTGATACAATGTGTCTTCGATATCAGCGGGGGTATACGTTTTGTCCAGCATGGGGTTCCTCTTAAGGCGACACGGGCCACGGCCTCTCAAACCCGGAGGCAGCAGCCGACAATTCTTGATTTGACCATTCTGTGTAGAAAAAGATAACGACGGACGCAAGACGCCCGCCGTTAAAAGTATGAAAAAAACGTCGATAACACGAAATAACTCGATCAACGCACCGTGTTATCGGCAATATATTTACTTCATCGGACCAATCCGGTTCACGATCCGCTCAACTTCGCGCTCAACCACACGTTCCACAATCACCGGCAGATTCTCATCCAGCCAAACCTTGAGGATCGGACGCAGTAACTCACGGACGAGTTCTTCCAGTGTAATTCCCAACTGACCAATGCCGACATTTCGCTCAGCCAATACGCTAGCCAGACTTGCGAATGCCTGCTCGGATACGTCTTGTGTGGTTTTTTCAAGCAAGACATCCGGGACCTCATCCATGAGATCAGACTCATGAGACAATGAGAACATGGGACGCGGCTCGGGTTCTGGCTCCAGGAAGTCCTCTAAGGGATCATCTTCAGGTTCTTCAGCCATGAATTCCGTCAAATCCAGAACATCATCCTCAGGTTCTTCATCAACCATATCTTCCATCATCAAAGCGATGGGTTCAGGTTCGACCTCAGGTTCCGGGACAAACGGCTCTGGTTCAAGGTCCGGTTCAGGCATCGGAACAGGCTCGGGCTCAGGCTCCGGTTCGAAAGCCGGAATAACTGGCTCGGGCTCCGGTTCAGGTTCCGGCATGGGCTCTGGTTCCGGCTCAGCCACAGGGATTTCCTCTTCCGCAGGAGGAGCAGGCTCCTCGACCGGTTGAGGCTGAGGTTCAGCAGCAGGCGGGATGGCTTTATCACCATTATCCGCTTCATCATCTGACAAAATCCGACGAATTGAGGCGAGAATATCCTCCATCGACGGCTCTTGCTGGTCCTTGTCCTCGCTCATTGATGCCCCAGCTGTTCTGTAAACGCAACGTGTATAGCTTTGTGGAGTTATCCCACAAAGCTATACTTTCACAATTAACACAGCTTGTCCAAAAACTTAACGCTTTTTCCGCACAGATTATTGCGTTTTTGCGCTGGTTTTTTCGACCATGCCTTCCTGACCATTATCCTGATACACGCCAGTGCCAAACCAAGAACCGGAATGGTCATCATAATTTCGGGTCGGATCATAGCGCGGACCATCAAGCTCAAGGTAATCAGCTGTCAACTGCCCCATCGCTGAATGAACTTGGTAAGACGCCAGAACCACATCACGTTCCGCCCGAACAAGGTTCACCCGAGCATCCAGCAATTCTTGTTCTGCATCAAGCACATCAAGGACAGTCCGCGAGCCAACTTCGGCCTCACGACGGACACCATCAAGTGCGATTTCAGAAGCGCGGACCTCTTCCTGATAGGCAGTGATCTGGGCCTGTGCGGATACGAGGGATTCCCATGCGCTAGTTGCCACTTCCACAACTTGACGACGGACCCGTTCCAAAGCCTTGCGGGATTGCGCTGCGGTTTCTTTTGCCTTCCTAACCTTTGCATAGACTTCACCAGCCTCATACAAAGGAATGGAGAGAGTCGCACCCACTTCATATTCGTTGGATTCATCGGAAACGGTAGAGCGATCCCAGTATTTCGCAGCAGAAGCCACCAAATTTAACTCTGGCAGCAGGTCACTCCGCACGACTCCGATATTATCGGCATCAGCAAGTGCAGAAAAATCAGCCTGACGTAAATCCGGATTTGCAGCCAAGGCTTGCTCTAACAACACGGGCAAAGCATCGGGCAGGTTGGCAAGTAACGGAACCTTATCAACAGAGTCCGGCATTTTCCCAATAACGCGTTCGTAAGTTGCCCGCGTAATTTGCAGATCACCTTCTGCGGAAACTTTGTCTGCACGAGCACGGGACAAACGTGCCTCAGACTGTGCAACGTCGGTCCGGGTAATTTCACCGACTTCGAAACGGTCACGGGCAGCTTCCAACTGACGAATCAAGACTTGTTCGTTGTTGGTGCGGAGCTCCACAACCGCCATATCCCGCCAGACATCCAGATAAGCTGTTACAGCATCAAGCAATACGGTTTGTTCAACCGATCTCAGGCCTTCCCGCCCAGCCATTACTTCATTTTTGGCACGGTCAACATCATTCACGGTTTCCAGACCGGTAAAAACAGGTTGCTTCAAAACGATGGAAGCAGAACGCCCCTGACGCCATGTATCATCCTGTGGGTCACCACCAATTTCATAATTATTGCGATGGGTAAGGGTTGCATCACCTTCAACTGTGATGGTTGGACGCCATCCGCTCAAAGCCTGCGCAACACCTTGGTCAACAGACCGCAAGAATGCACGTTGTTCAAGAAGCTGTGGGTTCGAAGCATAGGCCATGGATAATGCTTCTTTAAGGCTATCGGCATGGGCAGGCACGCTTGCCGAGGCAATGAGGGCCGACAATGCAACACAATTCAGTAGATACTGGCTCGATTTCGCCATGAAAAACTCCATTCGTGTCAACAGAACCAATACAGCAGTTCTGCGGTTAACACTCCCCCGGCTGAACAGTTGATCAGACAGAAAAACGACTAAAATTCAAATGCGGTTTCGGCAACAAACCCGGGCAATGCACCGACAGATGCATCAAAATCCGTACGAGACCCAAAGGCTCCGCCACGGCGCGTGATGACTGTCGCCCGCCCAACACCCTTGTCGCGAACAACGGCGACAAGGCGACCGCCTTCGCTCAACTGCTCCCGCAGGCTATCCGGCACCTGATCGACCTGACCGTTTATGAGGATCACATCATACGGACCTTGCGTTGGTAAACCGTGAGCTAGTTCACCTTGAACGACGACTGCGTTATCAACACCCAATTCATGTAGTGTTTCCGTCGCCCCGGACACCAATTCTGCGTCACTTTCCAGTGCAACGACACTGCTGGCAACCTGAGCCAACACAGCGGAAGAATATCCAGAAGCACATCCAACATCCAAAACAACGTCTGTGCGGCGAATTTCCGCCAACTGCACAAGACGTGCGAAGACCATGGGCTCCATCAAAAAGCGATCACCACCGATGTTTAAATCGTCATCGATATAAGCAACACCCTTTTTGCCCTCAGGCACAAATTTTTCTCGCGCAACAGATCGCAACGCAGAAATAACCAGCGGGTCAGTAACCTTATTGGTGCGGATTTGGCTATCCACCATATTCTTTCGCGCTAATTCATAATTCATTACGTCACTCTCCACAGCCCGTAGCTTCGTCATGGCGCAGCAAAATTATAATTTAACTGTGCTACGTAGTTCTTATATACCTCTGCAAGCCCTTTGAGACAAACGGAAACACCTTGAAAATTGCCATTTTGAACATTCCTTGGATTTTTTTTCAAAAAGATGCTTGACCACTGAAAAATTGCCGCCTATAAATCGCCACCTCGCCGGGGACAACCCGACGAAACGAAGACCGACACTCAGATAATCGAGTGTCAGTACCGCGCAATCCGGAGTAGCTCAGCGGTAGAGCTATCGGCTGTTAACCGATCGGTCGGGGGTTCGAATCCCTCCTCCGGAGCCAGCGCCCTCTTCCGAGGGCCAGACCTGATAAGGGTTTATTCTGAACATATTTCATTATATGTTCATACGGTGGCCGGATGGCAGAGTGGTGATGCAGCGGATTGCAAATCCGTGTACCTCGGTTCGATTCCGGGTCCGGCCTCCACACCGATTGAATGACGTTGCAATGCAGCGTCTTTTTTTATGCCCTATTCCTCAAAATACCATTCATAACCCTGCGGCGACCGCCATAGAATGCAAAGAACTCGGCACGTTCATGCGCTCATCACGATATATACTGTGACCGGGATCACAATCAGGTTGCCTTTCGCCAGCATATTTATGATAACTAGTAGCAAATTCCACTTTAAATCATGGGGGCCGAATAATGAAGAGCCTGAAATCCCGACTGTATTGTTCGCTTGTTTGCGCGACTGCAGTCATGATCGCTCACAATTCGGCGAATGCAGAATCGCTGACTGTTGCCCTCTCTGAATTATCCAATTCCCATCCCCAAATTCGCGCCGCAGAAAACACGGCCCTAGGCATGAGAGAAAGTGCTGATAAGGCATGGGGAGCATATTTGCCCACTTTGGACCTGTCCGCCGATACCGGGTACGAGCACAGCAATACCCCTGCCCGCCGTGCCGCCAACCTGGATGAATACAGCCGCGGACGTAATTCCTATACCGTGACACTGACGCAAACGCTTTGGAATGGTGGAGAACGTGAAGCGGCTTACGCGTCTGCCCAACATCAACACAAGGCGGCAATCGGCAACACCAGCAGCACGATACAAAATGTCCTTTACGAAGGTATTTCCGCCTATTTGGATATTTTAAAGCAGGCTGAACTGGTAAAGCTTGCTTCCGGTAATGAAGCCAACATTCGCGAACAGCTTAAGCTGGAAGATGAACGCGTCCGCAGAGGATCCGGTATCACCGTTGACGTTTTGCAAGCCAAAACCCGATTGCAATTGGCGAAGGAACGCCGCGTTGCATTCGAAGGCGCGTTTCAGGCTGCATCCAGTCGCTACAATCAGGTATTCGGTCATCCCGCAGATATCGCAACTATGACCACCCCGATTCCGCCGGAAAACAGGGTGCCTGAAACATTACAAGCCGCCATTGATCAAGCAATGGAGAATAACCCGGTTATTCAATCCCGCGAGGCGGAAGCACAAGCCATGCAATCCAATCGTCAGGCGGTAAAATCCGGCTACTACCCGACAATTGACCTCGTGTTAGAGCATAACTATGAGAACGGTGTAGACACCACAATCGGCACTCGGCGCGACTACACGGCCTTGGTGCAAGCCCGGTGGAATCTGTTCAACGGCATGCAAACCCGCGCGGACGTTCACAAGGCATCCTTTGACTATGCTGCAAGCCGTCAGAATCTGACGCATGCCTCACGCAAGGTCGAAGAACAAACCCGCCTTGCATGGCAAGACCTTGATACAACTCGGAAACGGGTCGATTTGCTGCAAAACGCCGTCAACATTGCCGGTGAAGTTCTGGTTTCCAGACAAAAACTGCGCGAGGCCGGGAAAGAAACGGCTCTGAATGTGCTGGATGCAGAAAATGAGGTTTACAACGCCCGCATCAATTATACGTCTGCCTTGTTTGAAATGAAGCGCAGCGTCTATAACCTGTTATTAGCCATGGGTGAACTGAAGCCCGGCACAATCTGATGCATCACTGACTGAAAGGCTGCATCGTATACGGCAGCCTACTTGCTGGTCGCAACGAATACGCCGTCCCAATCCGAACCGGGTGACGCCTTGCAGAATTCGGAAATACGTTCTGCATATAGGTCATACAGTCCGGGAATCGTACGACCAATTTCCGTCTCACGACATTCATTGCAATGGGCAACCGCCTTTTGCCAATCCTGCGAACGATACGCCGCAACCATGGATTGATGCTGCTGTTTGTGCGCAACAAACGCGCCATTTTCAGCCAGATCACGCCCCCCAATCAGGCCATAAATCTGCACCGGAATGGTTTTGCCCTTCACCCGGATTTTATCCAATTCAAGCACGGCGTAATCGCGAACCTGCCGCTCTGTGTTTTCCCCGATTACTGTGGTGACACCATAGGTCTTGGATTGCCCTTCCAGACGAGACGCAAGATTAACGTCATCCCCCAGTACGGAATAATCAAATCGCTGATCGGACCCCATATTGCCGACACAGACTTCACCACTGTTGATACCGATGCCGATGTGAATGGGAATATGTTTGCGCCCTTCCCGCTTTGCATCGATTTCAAGCGCCACATTTAATTCTGACAACGCTTGTGTCATCGCCAGCGCAGAATCGCAGGCGTTCCTGTGATGCAAAGGATCATCCAAAGGCGCATTCCAAAATGCCATAATGCAATCTCCCATGTACTTATCGATGGTGCCTTGACGATCAAGGATGATCTTGGTCATGGGTGTCAGAAAACGGTTAATCAGGCTTGTCAGCCCTTGGGCATCAAATTGTTCCGATATTGTGGTAAATCCACGCACATCACAGAACAGCAATGTCATATCGCGCATTTCCCCACCAAGCTTCAATTGGTCAGGATTCTCGGCAAGGCGTTCAACAAGAGCCGGCGACATATAGTGGCTGAAGGCCGTGCGAACCTGACGACGCTGACTTTCTTCGCGGGAATAACTGGAATACGTCAGAAATACATATACCAACAGGGCTGCGAGCAACGGATACACCGGGTCATATAGCAGCCTGTTATCAGTAAAATTGTACCAAGACCAAAGCAAAATCCCAATGGCGGTCAGCAAAAATGCCCCCATAGTCAGTCGCGCGCCCAGCACTGGCAGAAACACAATCAGAAGCAAGCCGACAACCGCAACAATCGTAATTTCAACTCCGGCGGCGTCTCTTGGCTGCACCAGTTGCGTCTGTGTCAGAATGTTTTCAAGGATTTGCGCATGGACTTCCACACCCGGTAAAAACGGATTAAGTGGCGTCGATTTAATGTCCAACATGCCTGAAGCTGATGATCCAAACAGGATAATTCGATTGCGGACACTGTCGATCGGCGCAGTCCCATCAAGGACTTTGTACGCCGACAAATACTGCGCCGGGTTGGTTTCCGAATAATAGACCCAGACCCGACCATTGGCGTCCGTGCGGATCGGCGGCAGGCCGCGAATACGCATTTCGGAAACACCGATATCGTCCCTGACCTTGACCAGAATACTTTGTTGTTGAGCAACGACGCGCAACAGCTCCAAGCTCAGAGACGGGAAATATTGTCCCTGCACATTCAGGATCATAGGCACCCGGCGTACCACCCCGTCAGTTTCCGCTGCGACGGTAAATACACCGTGCCCTAATGCTGCATGATCGATTTCAGGAATATTTCGCAGTAGGGTTTTATGGTTTTCCACCCAGACATCCAACCCCTTCCCCAGCACAGCAACCGATGTTTTGGGAATATTGTCCGGCAATTTTCGATCATACGGCATTCCGGTTTGCCCCAACACCACGCGGGAAGACCGCACCGCATTGGCAAATACCGTATCGTGAGAGGGTAAATCCTGTAACTTCTGCTCTACTTCGGTCGGAAGTGACGGTAATTCCGCCAACAAGCTTTGCGGAGACATTCGATCCGGTTCTGCAAACACGACGTCAAAACCCACTGCCAACGCCCCCATATCCGTCAGGCGCGACAAGATGTCCGCAATCATCGTACGGGGCCAAGGCCATTGCCCTAACTTTTGCAGGCTGTCTTCATCCACATCAACGATAGTCACCATTCCCGGTGTCTGTTGGCGCGGCTGGATTTGCTGGAAAATATCGAACGTTCTGGCCCGTAACATTTGCAGGGCTGTCGGGTCATAAAACCGCAGGCCGATAACTCCGCTCAATAACAGCAAAGCGATTAGCTGTGCCGATGAGAATTTGAACAGCTTTCCAAATTTACCTTTGTATTTTCCACCAACAGTGCGGGAAGACTTGGCAGGGGAAGTTGAGGCGTCTTGCATGAGTTTCTCTTTGACTTAAATGACCGCACGAATAGCCATCAACACACAAGCCTTAGCCCAAAGCATGCATATCAACGATAGAATCACTTCCATCGCTGTATAATAGCAAAAGAAACTCAATGAGTTTTGGGATAATTGCGCTTAAACTGCAATCAAGTTCCCAAAGGCCCGGATACGTTCATGACTGTTGCCACATTTAAACTGCCAAGTTGGCTGCGAAGCTCAATCGCAGGGGTCCGCCCGCTATTACGTGATGCTTTTTTTCTGTCGCTGGTTCTGAACATATTGGCAA
>JAALLQ010000193.1_pt1 | contig 18892 bp, 20 predicted proteins | sample 7245921 | NCBI WGS metagenome assembly JAALLQ01 (sample SAMN13049200, study PRJNA578106) | oil field metagenome | isolation source: filtered produced water from oil reservoir B7 | place: USA:offshore Texas | collected 2016 | reverse complement strand
TGGGACAGTTTACTGGTGGCGACAAATGTTGCCATTAAAAATATATAAAACAGGAGGTAAAATATGTTTAAAACGGAAAAAATTTTAGTACCCACCGACTTTACAGAATTTTCTGACAAAGCATTGAAAAAGGGGTTGGACATCGCGGAAACATTTAATGCGGAAATTTTTTTACTACACGTGATACCTGAAGATATAGGGATATCCTCTACTTTTCTTGACAGAGAGACTTTGGATGATATTCACCAAAAGATGGAAATGGAAAGTATGAAGGAAATGGAGGAGCAAGTTGAGAGAATTATCGGGAACAAAAAGATTAAAGTAAATTATGTTATAAAAAGAGGTATTCCATATCACGAAATTTTAAAATATGAAGAGGAAGCAGGAGCAGATCTGGTTGTTATAGCTTCACATAGCAAATCAAAAATTGAAGAGGCCTTTTTTGGGAGTACCACAGAAAAAGTGGTCAGAAGATCTAAGGTTTCCGTTTTTGTTGTCAGAGATTAATATAAAACAATATATTAACCTGCATTGTTTGCCAGAAATATGTTTTCAAAAAATTTAAAATGAGCTTATAATCTTATGAATGCATCAAGCGGTATTTCTGGTAAACCTGCAGGAAGTCATATAAGCTTCTCTCCCCTTATTTTTGTAGAGCTATAGAGACTTTTGCATATAGCTTTGAATTTCTCTGTTTCTTGCGGACATTTTCCATTAAATATATGATGGCCTGTCTTTGCCAACATCCGGATATTGTAACACTCATTTTTTATAATCCTATCATCTTCCCATATTTTTTCATATTGTGTTTATGTAAAAAAAATATCAATTTAATCTATAGGAAATATTTATAAACATCACATACAACATAATTCTTGACAATAAAAAAATATTGTTTTAAAAAGAAATAAGATTACGAGGAGTTATATGAAAATAGCTTGTATCCAAAAAGATATTCATTTAGGAGATATTGTAAGAAATACTGACGCTTTTCTTCCTGAGGTGGAATCCCTCAGCAATGACAATTATAATATTATAATGCTGCCTGAAATGTGGGCGACAGGCTTCGATTATCACAATTTGCAATCACATTCTAAAAATACTGACAACCTGATAAAGGAAATAGCAAAAATTACCAATAAAAACTCTCTTGTGATATCCTCCCTTCCTGAAAATGACTCAGATAAAATATACAACACAATATTTGCTATTAATTCCGAAGGCATAGTTTCCACATACCGCAAGAACTTTCTGTTTTCTCCATTAAAAGAAGATCAGTATTTCAGTAAAGGTAACTCCTACAGCATTTTCAACTTTAATAACACCCGGATTTCACTTCATACATGCTATGAAATACGGTTTCCTGAGCTGTTTCGCATAGCTGCTTTTAATGGCTCGCAGTTAATGTTGGTTCCGGCTATATGGCCGGCTGAAAAAAAAGAACATTGGATGACTATGCTCAAAGCCAGAGCTATTGAAAACCAGTGTTTTGTTGTGGGGTGCAACACCAGCAATGCTCATACCACCAAGAAAACTATAAAATGCGGTATTTCACTTGTTGTCGATCCCTGGGGAAATATACTGAATGAGACAGCACCAAGTACTGAAAGTATACTAAAGACTGAAATAGATTTAAGCAAGTGTATAGAAATAAGAGAAAAAATTCCAAGTTTACAGGATGCTTCAGAAGTTTTTGACATAAAAAAGAAGTCCAGTTATAGGACAAATAAGGAGGAGTAAATGTCAGAGTTAGAAAAGCGTATCCGAAAGAAAAAGCTTTTGGACAGAGTAATGAAACCAGAAGACACAGTCAATTTTTTTGAAAATGGAATGGATCTTGGGTGGTCAGGTTTTACACCGGTGGGATATCCCAAAAAAGTACCGATAGCTTTAGCAGACTATGTGGAAAAAAATAATCTTCAGGGTAAATTAAAATTTAACCTTTTTGTGGGTGCTTCTGTGGGTGCTGAGACAGAGGACAGATGGGCAAGTCTTGATATGATCGACAGACGTTGGCCGTATCAGACCGGTAAAAATATTCAAAAGGGTATAAACAGTGGTAAAATAAGATTCGGCTCAAAACACCTTTCTATGTTTGCACAGGATTTGAAATACGGTTTTTACACAAAAGATAAAGGTGGAAAATTAGACATTGGTATAATTGAAGCTTCCGGCATCACTGAAGACGGAGGAATAATCCTTGCAGGCTCTGTTGGCGCAGCTCCCGAAATTGTTGATATAGCAGACAAGCTGATTATCGAAGTGAATACAAAGATGCCCTCTTTTGAAGGAATGCACGATGTATTAATTACAGATCTTCCTCCTCACAGGAAACCCTATCTTATTACAAATGTTGCTGACAGAATCGGAACCACCTATATTCCTTGTGACCATGATAAAATAGTAGCCATTGTTGAATCAGATTTACTTGATAATGGACGTGAACTCACAGAGCCGGATGACCTATCAAACACAATTGCCGGTCATATTATGGATTTCTTTAAGCACGAAGTGAAGATGGGGAGACTTCCCGAAAATCTCTTTCCATTGCAATCTGGTGTAGGTAACATTGCTAACGCTATTGTGGGAGGTTTTATTCACGGTGATTTCCAAAATCTGAATGTTTATACAGAAGTACTTCAGGATACAATGCTGGATCTCTTTGACAGCGGTAAACTGGATTTCGCCAGTGCCACATCTCTAAGTCTTTCACCGAAAGGTTTTGATAGATTCTTTGATAAATTCGAGGAATATAAAGAAAGAATTGTGCTAAGACCTCAGCAAATTTCAAATAATCCAGAAATTATCAGAAGACTGGGCTGCATAGGTATGAACACACCTGTTGAGTTTGATATTTATGCTCACGCTAACTCCGAAAATGTTCTTGGAACGCGTATGATTAACGGTCTCGGCGGCTCAGGTGATTTTGAAAGGAATGCATACCTTTCCATCATGCATGCACCTTCATGCAGACCGTCTAAGAATGATGAGTTTGGGATTACAACTGTGTTGCCGAAAGTTACTCACGTGGATCATACTGAGCACGATATTGATGTCCTTGTTACTGAACAGGGATTGGCAGATCTCAGAGGTCTTGCACCAAAAGAAAGGGCAAAAGAAATTATTGACAAATGTGCACACCCGGCTTACAAGGATTATCTCAACGATTACCTTGAAAGAGCTACCAAGCTGGGTTTAGAAAAAGGAATGGGACACGAACCGCATCTCTTGGATGAAGTTTACAAGATGCAACTTAATTTTATCGAAAACGGAACTATGAGATTCTGGGAAAAATAAACCATTACCAAAAGAGGTGCCGATGGCACCTCTTTTCCTACCAACTTCCCTTTAATCAAAATAATAATAAGCTGCCTTGATTTAACTATTTAATACATTGAAATAATTATTTGCATCTCTCCACAAATATGTTAAAAATAAAACATAGGTTGAGTTAACTAATACAGGAGGATATTATGAAAGCAGTATTGCTTGATGGTTTTGGTGGTATTGATGTTTTACGTGTAGGTGAAGCTGAAAAACCATCACCTAAAAAAAATCAAGTGCTTATAAAAGTAAAAGCTACATCTATAAACGGTCCCGATGTTGCACAGAGAGAAGGTAAATACCCACCGCCAGCTGGTGAATCAGAAATATTGGGAGTAGAAGTAGCCGGAGTGATAGAAGAATTAGGAGAATCTGTTAAAGGTTGGAATATTGGTGACAAGGTAATGACTTTGGTTGGCGGGGGTGGTTATGCTGAATATGCTGTTGCTTATGCCAACCACTTAATTGCAATTCCTGACAATCTCAGCTTTGAGGAAGCGGCATGCATTTGCGAATCTTACATAACTGCATACTCAAATGTATTTATGTTCGGAAAACTGGAGAACAACCAATATGCCATACTCCACGGAGGAGGCGGCGGCGTTAACACGGCTGCAATACAGATATGCAAGGCATTGGTACCGGATACAAAGCTTATAGTAACCTCACCCCCGGAGAAAATGGAAAAAATTAAGGAAATTGGTGCTGATCTTGTTATTAATTATAAAGAAACACCTGACTTTTCCAAGATAGTAAAAGAATACACAGAAAAAAGAGGTGTTGATGTTATTCTGGACTGCATAGGTGCTGCTTATCTGGAGCCAAACATAAAGTCACTCACATATACAGGCCGTTTGGTTGTAATAGGTGTTCTCAGTGGAATTAAAGCCGAACTTAATCTTGCTCTACTAATGGTAAAAAGACAACAAATAATAGGCTCTGTACTGAGATCCAGATCTATTGAAGAAAAAGGTGAGATAGTAAAAAGTTTCACTGAAAACGTAATTCCAAAAATAGAAGATGGTACGATAAAACCCCTTATTCACAAAGTTTTTACAATAGACGAAGTAGTTGACGCCCATAGAACAATGGCTGAAGATACACACTTTGGAAAAATAGTGATGAAAATTGCTGATTAACGGGGAGTAAATTTTACTCCCCGATATTTTTATTTAACAAGATATATATTGGATTTATGTATTGTCACATAGCAACTGTTACGATTGAGAGGAAGAAATTCTCCGTCTATCTGGCAATAATCTATCCCGTATATTTTAATTTTGTCAGCAACGGTATAAGTAGCAAAAATTTGTCTTTTAAATAACGCCTTCAAGGCAGCCTTCATTACAGCCAGTCGGTTATCTGACTTGAGGCAACCAATATGAAGTTTACCTTTTATGATATTTTTAAACAGATAAAAACCACCTGCATAATATCTGCCAATAGATATGATAATATGATGACAAATGTTCTTTCTGCCGTTACAGTAAAAAACAATTGCCGGAAAATTATTTTTATAAATAACTTTCAAACCGGAAAAAACATATGCTAATTTACCTACTCTTGATTTGGTTTTCAGGTCAACACGACGGACAGTTTCCGCATCAAACCCAGCTCCGAAAACCTGTAAAAAATATCTCCCGGCCACTTTACCTAAGTAAAGTTGTTCGCAGTTATCCAAAGAAAATTTTTTAACAGCACTTAACGCATCCAGAGAAATTCCCTTTTCTCTGCAAAATACGTTTGCTGTACCTAAAGGTAAAGGCAACACAAGGGAGTGTGTCTTTTTATGTGCTAATCCGTTAATGATTTCATTTAATAAACCATCTCCACCAGCTGAAACTATTAACTGAGCATTTGTAGTACTGCATAATTTCTCAGCATGCCCGGCAAAATCAGTATAAACAATCTCAGTATTCCCAAACCTATCAGACAAAATATCATGGATTTTACTGATTTTGAAAGCATTGAAACTGCCGCTATTAGGGTTTGCAATAAGCAATATTTTGTTAAAAAATACTTTTCTATATCTATCCATTGTTTTTAAACAGTTTCCTGAAAATATAATAAGGATTAAGAAACTTAGGTATCAACATCGGCACATTGCGGCAGTAATCAACATACTCTTTTCCGAAAATATTCTTTAATTTACGCTCTTCGTTAATACTTCCGATAATAAAATATAGTGTAAAAACTACATTCAGTACTAAATCTTTTGTATATAAAGGTCTAGACCACAAAAGAAGCAAACCGGAGAAATAATATGGGTGCCGTATATATTTTAAAGTCCCATCCATACTCAATTCCCTGTGCAAATCGTATTCTTTTGTGCCTTTATACAAATACTGCCTGATTTGCTCCAATCCCAAAAAGGAAGCATTATTATAAAATTTTGCCGTATAAATCCCGAATATAAGGGCAAAGGCAAAAACTGCCCCTAGAAAAATTTTTACCGCAAACCCCGGATGGAAAAATTCTTCACTGGGAAGTTTAGAATAAAAATATATTGCAGGTATAAGTAAAAACAATGACTGAAATACATAAAATCCCCTGTACCACCATTTATAGTAAATATCCCGGAGCACAAAAGGATCGGCAAGTATACTGTGAAGGATACAGTAAAAAGTAAGATAAGAGCAAAAAATAAGATAATATCCCATAAAGGTTAAACAAATATATCGTTTTCAGCGTCAACAAATGCTGCGATTTCATCAACATAGGGGGTAATATCATAGCTGTACTCATTAACAAAGAAATCTATATGCTTAGTCAAAATATCTTCATCGAGATGCTGAGCATATTTTTCGATATAAGGTTTAACCTTACTGTAATTTTCCCGGGAAAAGGATATGGACTGCCTTATTAAATTATTAAATTCAGCAGCATACTCAATCAAATCGTTGGAAACCAAGATCGCACCCAATGGGATTGGTGCTTTATGTTTTTGTTCCCATAAGTTTCCAAGATCCTCAAGAAGATTAAAACCTACATTTTTATAAACGAACCTTCCCTCATGTATAAGTATTCCGGCATCCACATCATCATTATCGATAGCACTTATTATTTTATCAAATTTTAGCTCAACAAAATCAAATTCACTGCCGAAAAAATATTTAAATATTCTGAATGCCGTTGTATGTTTCCCAGGAATGGCGATTCTGCCATTTTTTAAATCCTCAATGGCATTAAATTTTTTGGAAACAAGTACCGGCCCGCAACCAAATCCCAGTGCTCCACCCGATTTTAAAATGTGATATTTATCTTTAACCTCCGGTATCACACCGTAGGAAACTTTTAGCAAATCAAGTTTGCCGGAAATAGCCATATTGTTAAGGGTTTCCACATCATCCAGAACAGTTTTGAATTTAAATGAGTCGGTATCTATCATTCCCTTTATCATCGGCATAAATATAAAAGTATCATTGGGGCATGTTGAAATTCCTAGTTTAATATCCATCATCCACCTCCAACTGAAAAAATCAGTAGTAACACAGATATATTTGTTATATAAAAATTGATATTCTTCAGTTCCAGCTCCACTCGCCCTGACAACTTTTTGTATAACAGCGGTAGCTAAACAGAATGTTCCACATATTTACCAGTTTGAGACCTTTGCAAAAATCTATATAGTCATGCTTAGCAGCAACTAAAGTTGCTAAATTGGATGTTTTACAACATATTTACCAGTCTGAAAGACTGGTGTTAGACGAAGTCAATTATTTATTTCAACATCTAATTTATCTTCGCTTTGCTCAGTGGCTACAGGGTAACAGTAAGGCCATTGTGCAAAAGTCTCAATTATGCTTAGTTCCAAAGCATCAGTGTATGCTTTTACTGTGAAGGCATTGGAACACTGCTTAAAAGAGACTTAATATCATTATCCGTAAAACTTAATCCTCCGCCAAAGAAAAAAGATCTTGTGTCAGTATTCATAAAGTCATCATACCCACCGTCTACAAAGAAATAATCACCAAATTTATATCGCAGTTTTGCTTTTAGATGAGGATCCCTATCATCTGATTCATCGCTGAAATCGTATGCATCAAAAGATGCCTCAAACTTATCATCAATAAATGTATAATCGAATCCCAGTCCAAATTCAGATTCCATTATCCCTAATCTCAAAAACAAATCGTCATAAAACATCTGGTGTGCATACTGGGCAATAAAAGTAATAGAATCTTCCTCTCTTTCTGTTTTGGTTTCCGTATAATCATGTCCTATATTATCAGGAGGATTATCGTATCTGTATGAACTCACAGTTGTGCTGGTGGTACCCTCTTGAGTTGAAGCAATTCCAAGCAGGTAATATTTCTGATTATCACGTGGATCGATTTTGACCTTAAAATAACCTTTGCTTTCACCTGTATCCACCATTTGTTCCCCTGCAAACTCCAGATTTAGTTGAAACTTATCATATTGATCTACCATTTTTTTCAGACCCTTTATGGTTTCTTTCACATCCTCAGCTGTTTTGTTATCATTGATTAACGTAGCTATAGTCCCATCGCCTTTATTTATCTTATCAGTAATTTCATTAATATTATCTACCGTTTTCTCCAGTTTTGCAGTAACTGTTCTCATACTGGAAATAGTTTCCCTTAAATCGGTTTTGGACCCTTTCACAACATCATCGACATCGCCGGTGATACTTTCCATATTATTCGCTATTCTGTTAATCTTTTCAGCGATAATCGGTGTCTGACTGTTTAATTCCGCAGAAAAAGATTTCAGATTGGCAATAAGTTCATTAATATTTTCCTGATTGGAGACAGTAATATTTTCAAGTGTTGCAGTCAAATTTTCAACATTTTTAACAATATTATTAATCCTTTCCTGGTTAGATTTCATCAGCTCACGCATTATTTCCGTTGTGTATCTTACATTCTCCAAAGTGGATTTCATGTTATCCCTGCCTTCCGTACTAGCAAGGACTTCCTTTAAAGAGCTGGTAATTGCTTTAATATCATCAGCAATTCTACTAAATTTAGATGTTAATTGATCAATATCGCTTCCTGCCTCAAAATTTTCCAGTGTTTCACCTTCTTTTACAAATCGGGTACTTTCAGCTTCTGTTGTTTTCAGTTCAGCATATTTTTCACCGAGAAAACCTGATGATCTGACAGCAAGCGCGACATTGTTCGGAATCTTATATTCATCCTTTATTCTAAGTACAACATTCACAAAACCATCTTGCAGCTTAACATCCTCCACAATTCCCACATCAACACCCTTAAACTTGACAACAGAATCTTTGGTAAGGCCGGAAGCATCAGGTACTTTAAAAACAAGCTGATACCCGGAAGGCTGACCAAAAGAAAAATCTCCCACTTTAGTCGTCATATATCCTAAAATAACAAAAACAACTATTACAAAAATCCCAACTTTTGCTTCCAAACCAAATTTCATATAAACGCCTCCAGCTAAAACACTTTAATGGGACCTTCCATAGATCCACTTATAAACTGCTTAACATATGGATCATCAGTAGTTTTAAAATCATCAATAGTTCCGTTTATTACGGCCTTGCCATCATAAATCATTGAAACAAAATCTGCAATTTTTAATGTACTTTCTATATCATGGGAGATAACTACCGACGTAATATCCAGTTGTTCCTGAGTACTGTGAATTAAATTGTTAACAACATCTTTCATTATAGGATCCAAACCTGTGGTAGGCTCGTCATAAAGGATGATTTTCGGTTCAAGAGCAATAGCCCTTGCTAATCCCACCCGTTTTCTCATTCCACCGGAAAGTTCAGAAGGCATTTTATTTTCTACATCTTTTAATCCCACAAGTCTCAATTTTTCCATCACAATGTCTTTTATCTGCTTCTCTTTATATTTGGTATGTTCTCTTAAAGGAAAAGCAATATTGTCAAATACATTCATAGAGTCAAAAAGGGCAGCATTTTGAAAAAGCATCCCAAATTTTTTCCTGATTTGAATTAATTTTTTACGGCTCATTCCAACAAGGCTTTCATTTTCTACAATGACATCCCCTTTATCCGGCAATATAAGCCCCATCATCTGTTTTAGTAAAACACTCTTTCCGGTACCTGAAGGTCCCAATATTACAGAAATCCCACCTTTAGGAACAAGGAGATTTATCCCTTTATGAACCTCCTGTTCTCCAAAACTTTTATAAATATCTTCCATTTTTATCAAAATATCTTTATCAGTAATAGGCATATCACATCCGTCAAAACATAAAAGCAGTTAATATATAGTCAAAAACAAGAATAAGTACACAAGAAAGAACAACTGATTCCGTAGTGGCTTTACCAACACCCTGAGCACCACCGCTGGTATAAAAACCTTTGTAGCAACCTACCATTGTCAGCAATAAACCAAAAACAACAGCTTTAGTAATACCGTTGTATAAATCACTTAAATCGACATATCTGTACATATTTTCGAGATACAATGTTTTATTTATCCCCAATATATCCACACCGACAAAATACCCCCCCGCAATACCACAAAAAACGGCAATTACGTTTAAAAGGGGCATAACAACAGTACCGGCAAGGATTCTCGGCACAATAAGATATTGCACAGGCTCAACTGCCAGCGAATTTAACGCATCTATTTGTTCACTTACCCTCATGGTACCTATCTCTGCAGTAATAGCCGAACCTGCCCGTGCAGCCACCATTATAGCACTAAGCACAGGGCCAAGCTCTCTAGCCATACCAAGGCCGACTACAGTCCCAACCATATATTCGGCACCAAACTTATTAAATCCTATATAGCTCTGAAACGCAAAAACCATTCCGGTAAATGTACCTGTCAGAATTATAACGGAGAGAGAATTAACACCTATAAATTCAACCTGACGCAAAAACAGCCTAAACCTGAAAGGAGGCACAAAGAGCCATTTGATAGCATCAAAAAAGAGCAGAATCATTCTTCCCGAACCATTTATCAATTGCAAAAATGGTCGTCCTATAAAACTGAAAATATTTGTCATTTAATCCTGACCTTTGCCATTTCTTGATTTCACACACTAAGTTTTATAAACTCTGGGGATTCGCTCTGAAATGGCGCAAAGCATCTCATAAGAAATACTTCCGGACCACTTTGCCCACATTTCAGCATCCACATGTTCTCCCATTAACTCCACTTCTGATTCAAATGCACATTCAGGAACATCAGTAATATCAACCATCATTATATCCATACATATATTACCTACAACAGGACAGATAAAACCGTCAAGATAAATATGGGCTCTGTTTGAAAAACATCGAAAATATCCATCCGCATATCCAATAGGTATAACACCTATAACCATATCCCTCTCTGCTCTGTAGGTGCCATTATAGCTTATATATTCACCTTTTAAAACACGTTTTTTCTGAACTATTTTTGAATATATGTGCATAACAGGTTTCAAATTGACGTTGTAGTCTGCATAAACATATCCGTAGGTCATTATTCCCGGACGTGTGAAAGTATACTTGTTCTTAAAATTTACTATGGCAGAAGAGTTAAATACACTGGTTGCACAAGTAATATTATATTTATTTATAAAAGTATCAAAACGTTCCATCTGCCAGTTTGTATATTGAAAATCGCTGTCGGAACTAGCCAGATGTGTCATAATAATGGAAATATCAAAGCGATCGTATTTTTTGATAAACATTTCAAAATCAAAATTATCTACATCAAAGCCAAGGCGATTCATTCCAGTTTCCAGCTTAATGATAATACTTGCTTTACTGCCTTTATTTTTTAAAAAGTTATGATAATCTTCAGCTACATACCAATCAAAGACGGTAAGGACAATATTGTTCTCATATACTTCCTCATAAAAATTTTTGTCAATATATCCGAGTACAACAATATCTACATCCGTTCCCAAAACTTCCCTGAGTTTGATAGCTTCACTAACCGTTGCAACACCGAAGCTTTTAATGCCATTATTGGTTTTTACATATTTGGCAAGTTTACCGGCACCGTGCCCGTATCCATTTGCCTTAACAATAGCCATTACCTTCCCTCCGGAAAGTTTCTGGGCAACAGAAATATTGTGGGAATAATTGGGTAAATCGATAAGCGCATATGTCGGTCTTAGTGTTTTAATTCTTGTTGATATCATCAGAAATACCTGCAGAGTAAAGTAAATAACTTTTTATAAAATTATCTATATCACCATCCATTACTGCATCCACATTTCCTGTTTCATGTTTGGTTCTTAAATCTTTTACCATTTTGTAAGGATGCATCACATATGAGCGTATTTGGTTGCCCCACCCTATTTCTGTTTTGCTGTTCTCAATCTCCTGGCGTTCCTCATTTTTCTTTTCCATCTCCAGTTCATAAAGTTTAGCTTTAAGTATCTTCATAGCATGGGCTTTGTTTTTATGCTGGCTCCGTTCATTTTGGCAGCTTACAACTATACCTGTTGGCTCATGAGTAATACGAACAGCAGAATCGGTGGTATTTACATGCTGACCGCCGGCACCACTGGCTCTGAAAGTGTCAATCCTTAAATCTGATTCGTTAATATCCACCTCAATATCATCATCAATTTCAGGAAGGACAAAAACTGAAGCAAAAGAGGTGTGTCTTTTGTTATTGGAGTCGAAAGGTGATTGACGCACTAATCTGTGAACCCCTGTTTCACCTTTTAAGTAACCGTAACTATACTCACCAAGGACATTAAAAGTAACTGATTTAATACCAGCCTCATCTCCAGGCAAATAATCCAAAAGTTCCATTTTAAAATTCTTACGCTCCACCCATCTGCTGTACATACGATAAAGCATAGCAACCCAGTCATTAGCTTCGGTGCCGCCTGCTCCCGCATGAATAGTGACAATAGCATTATTGGGATCATTTTCACCATTGAGAATCAGCATTAACTCAAAGTCTTCTACATTTTTTTCCAATTCGGTAATATTTGACTGTAAGTCATCCTGGACTTCTGTTGATCCTTCATTATAGAGCTCCAGATAAACATCAATATTCTCCAGCAATCCCTTTAATTTATCCCATTGGGCAAGAAATTTTTTTAAATTAGACTGTTCTTTTAAAAGGTACTTTGACTCTTTCTTAGACCAGAAATCCGGATCCTCCACAGACTTATTTTCTATTTCTTTTACCCGCTGTAACTTTTTTTCAGCCTGGACAGCATCCTCAAAAGATGAAACACGCTCCCTCAATTCATTTATTTTCGAATGTAATTCATCTATAAGCATTTCTTTAATAGCCCTCCGCTTTAGTAGCTATCATTTCATTGTAACCTTTTCATCATGGCAATTTCGTCACAGTCAGGAAACATAGGGCATTTCAAGCAGTCTGACCATATTTTTTTTGGCAGCAAATCCTTTGAAATTTCATCAAAGCCTAACTTTTTGAAAAATTCAGGCTTGTATGTAAGTGCAAAAATATTCTTTATTCCAAATTCAGTAGCTCTGTTAATACAATATTCAACCAATTTTTTACCAACACCTTTTTTGTGAAAAGTATTATCAACCGCCAAAGACCTGATTTCTGCAAGATCTTCCCATGCCGGATGCAGTGCACAACAACCTCTTATAAAGCCTTCCTCTTCCCACACAGCAAACTCAAATATCTTTTCATATATTTCATTCAGACTGAGCTGAAGCATTTCCCCCTGTTTTGCGTAGGAATTCACTAATTTTTGTATTGCTTTCACATCGGTCATTACAGCCTGACGAATCATTTGAGCCTATCTGCCATTTCTGAATATATTTGAATAGCTTCATCCTGTGCTGGCAAGAGATCGTATCCTTTTCTTGCAGAAATTGTAAATCTGGTACTGTTTTCAGTCAATCTTTCCGTGGTAAGACTATAGGAAATATTATTTATTTCTGCTTTGGCCTTGCCTTCGGTAATACTGGCAAAAAGGATTTGTCCGCCTTTGTCTTTTATAATGTTTATAAAGGCATCTACCACCTGGGGAATCCTTGCATCAACATTATCGGAAACAGAACCAGTAGCAATACTGTAAGTGGCGCCTGCGGAACCTGCAACCAAAAAAGCGGGAGCACATCCGGAAACGAGCAAAGCAAAACACAGCAACAGCAAGTATTTCCTCATTATTTCCCCCCAAAATGATATACAAAATTTCATTAATAACAGCGCATTGTAATAAAATATTATTTAATTATCAACTAATTTTTGCTTAGGACTATATTTACAACATTATTAAGAATATTCTCAAATAAATAAGTACACTTGCATATTTGTTTGCTATATCGTTTCTTATGAAAGTTATGACATCCCGAGCGAAGCCGGGGGATCTCCAACTATAACCTAATAATTGCTGCGTTTCTGCTTATTTGTATAAAAAAATTATTGATTTATGACGTTTTTTGCTATATTACCTTTGCAATTTTAGAGCATAGCACACTCGCATGGGGCACGCGTGGTGGGAGACTGAGATTCTCTAACTCTAAGCCATTGTTTCTTATCATTGACAGCAAGCCTTGTGTTAAAATAAAATTAATTTCTAACTTTATGAATGTTAGCGCAATATTTAGCATGGGAGTAAATTCATGGAACGTTTTAACGACGATACTTATAAAACCGGAAAAATTTCCCAAAATATTACTGCAAAGCTATTTCCTGGGGTTTATTTTTACGCCAGGCTGGCTGCACTTGTTTTTAGCGCCAGTAAAAAAGCCAAACAGGGTGTATATGATGACAAAGAATGGTATAAAAGTAGTTTTGTTTTTTTGAACATTTTGGAAAAAACAGGCATAAACGTTAGTATAAACGGAATTAATAATTTCAAAAACCAGAAAAGACCGATAGTTTTTATCGGTAATCACATGAGTACATTGGAAACCTTTCTTTTGCCATGTATTATAGCTCCCCACAAAAAGCTTACTTTTGTTGTAAAAAATACCCTTGTGGAATACCCTGTATTTAAACATGTAATGCGAAGTAGAAATCCCATAGTAGTCACAAGGGATAATCCCAGAAACGATTTGAAAACTGTCCTTCAGGAAGGCACTGACAGAATAGAAAAAGGCTATTCTTTAATTGTTTTCCCCCAAACCACAAGATCGAATATTTTTGATTTAAATCAGTTTAACAGTATTGGTGTAAAACTTGCATCCAAAACAAATGCCCTAGTGATTCCCGTTGCACTAAAAACCGATGCATGGGCAAATGGGAAAAAATTTAAAGATTTTGGGAAAATATATACTAACCGGGATGTTTTAATTTCATTCGGAGAACCAATTGATTCAACCTTAGAAAATAAAAAACGTATCCACAACAAAGTTTCAGAATACATAGCAGCTAAACTAAAAAAGTGGGGAGCTGAAGTAATAACAGGCGAAGAATAAAAGATATAATATTGACAGCGAATGCTTTAAGACTATTTTAGTCTTAAAAAGGAGACAATCATGAAAATAACACGAGCCTGTGATTACGCCCTTAAAGTTTTGGTTTATATCGCCTCAGAAAACAATAAAAATAAAATCTTTATGAGAAACGAACTTTCAAAATTGTGTGATATCCCCGACAGTTTTTTAGGTAAAATTCTTCAGGCTCTCGCCAGAGAAAATATTCTTGTTTCCGAAAGAGGGAAAAAAGGAGGCTTTAAGTTACAAAAAAAGCCTGAAGATATTTCGTTTTACGATGTTATTAAAGCAGTGGAAGGTGATATAACTATTAATGACTGTCTTGTGGACAAAAATTTCTGCAATTCCTCGTATGGGTGCAGAATTCAGTCAATACTGGAGAAGGTAAGACAAAACTTAATCAGCGACTTAAAAAAATATTCACTTGAGGATATTATATCCTGACTACCTATAATTTCTCAATTACACTTTCAACTTTATCTTTCATCCTACTTTTTCTGTCTTTTCGGTAATCTATCTTGATTGAAATTGACAGCCTGTTACAGTCATCAAGCTGTTTTATCCCGTTGCTGATAGCACTAAAGACATCATCTACACTGTCACCTTCCACAATAGTACCCATGGGCGTTAATTTCCATTCAAGCCCGGATTGCTTAACAGAATTCACAACTCGTGCCACATATTTTGACACACTTTCACCTTTTCCCAAAGGCGTTATACTGAAAAAAGCCATAGCACTCATAAAAAAACCTCCGTGTCCAAAAATAATTTTTCATAATATTCATTAATACCACCACAAATTTTTTGAAAAAGTGGTTTATCAACTTTAAGCTCTTGACCTGCATTTTTTCTACATTCAAAAAAACACTGCCTGGCCGGTTTGTCAACATCAGGATGAAAAAACGTTATTCTTTTAGGCTCAACTCTGTATTTCCTGCATAAAGCAAAAGCTTCCACAGCCAAATCAGCTTCATAACAAAAGTAAAGAAATCCCTTATTTTTCAAATAACTTCTGGAAAAAGACAACACATCTTCAAGATGCAAACTTTCTGAAAACCTTGCATTGTTTTCATCGATGTTTACACATAATCTACCTGTTTGTGAAGATCTGTATGGAGGATTTGAAACTATCATATCATATCTACGGCTTGTTTTTAACTTCCGTATATCTGCATGAACAGGGTTTATATAACCGTTCATCATATTCATGTCTATGGTTTTTAACATACATTCATACAAATAAGAATTAATTTCAACAGCATCAATATGCACAAAAGAATATAAATACCTGAGCAATACAGATATAACACCACTTCCTGCACCTATATCAAGGATATTTACCATATCATTTGCAGGTTTTACAAATTTTGCAAGTAGTACGCTATCTGCATTAAATCTATAACCTTCTGCAGGCTGACATATTTTAATGCTATTTTTTAATATAGTATCAATTGTTTCCACTGTTTATCAATTCTCCGATGGTATTTTTCAACAAATCAGGTTTTATAGGTTTTTTCAAAAACTTGCAGTTTTTATGTCTGGTGATTTCGGTCAAATTTTCACCATCATAAGAATAGCCACTGGTAAGAATAAAGGGTATGCCGGGTTTAATTTTGTTAATCTCTTCAAAAAGATTGATACCATTTTTATAAGGCATTACATAATCTGAGATAACACAAGCAATATCCTCCAAATTCTCCTGAAATATCCGAAGCCCCTCCTCACCATTAATGGCTTCAATGATTTTAAAACCCATAATATCCAGCATCTTTGACAAGACCCTTCTAACCCCGTCATCATCTTCACACAGCAAAATTTTTTCTCCGGACGTTACATGCTCGACTTTCGCAGAAGCCCCAGAGCGTTCTTTTTTATTAGCTTCCTCTACCAGTGGGAAATAAATATAAAAAGATGTCCCCTCTCCGGGCTCACTTTCACAAAAAATATAGCCATTATTTTGTTTCACAATACCGTAAACAGTGGCCAAGCCAAGTCCGGTACCCTTATTAATCTCTTTTGTCGTAAAAAATGGCTCAAAAATTTTCTCTTTAACATCCTGTGGCATACCTAAACCATCATCTGAAAATATAAGCTGGCAATATTTGCCATAGCCGGGAATAATAGAATCATTATGTTTAATTATTACATCCGCATCGCATAATTTGAGAATAATCTTTATTTCTCCGTTTTCTCGTATTGCATCTCTGGCATTTGAAATAAAATTGAGAATAATCTGATCCAGCTGAACTGGATCAATTTTAATATACACAGGCACATCGCTGTACTCAACAGTTAAATCAATTTTCTCCGTAATCATCTTGTTATAAAGTTTTTCACCTATGCTCAACTGCCTGTTCACATCAACAATCTGAGGAAAAGAAGCCTGCCTTCTGCTGAAAGCCAGCAGATTCTCCACAAGTTTTGATGATCTTTCAGTAAGCTGCATCATTTGTGAGAGGTAATCTTTTTCTTCCTCATCCAGTCTCTTACTACCCATTAACATATCTATATAAGCCATCAACCCTGTAAGAAAATTATTAAAATCATGTGCCACACCACCTGCAAGTTGCCCTACAGCCTCCATTCTTTGGCTGGCAACCAACTGCTTTTCTAAATGTTTTTTTTCAGAAACATCTCTGACGATAGCCATAACAAAATCATTGTCTTCGATACTTATTTTACTTAAACTTATTTCCACAGGAATGTTGTTACCATTAATATCTTTCATTTCGACAGATACTGTCTTACCGAAAGCACTACCTTTGCCAGTCTTTTTATATATTTCCATCCCTTTTCTATAATCTTCACTGTATTTCTCCGGCATAAAAAGGTCATGTACATCTTCAAAAAAAACATCATAAAGTCTGACTCCCGTAAGTTCTTCAGCTGAAGGGTTTATGTAGATAATCTGATTCAGCTTGTTAACAACAAAAATACTATCTTTTGAATTTTGAAGTATGGAAATAAGGAGCTCCCTGGTTTTTAAAAGCTCGGCAAACACCTTGTTTTTTTCAGTTATATCATATATTGTTGAATATAAGAACTCCTCGTCATCTATTTCAAAAGGTGTCGTATATACTTCAACATCTTTAATTTTACGATTTTTGAGCATATGTTTGAAAACAAAATAATTTCTGTTCTGTTTTCTTGCATTTTCCATCTCAAACAAAATTTCAGAATGAGGCAACATGTTTATTTTACTTATATTCATACTTGTTAACTCGTCATTACTGTAGCCGTAAAAGCTTTCAGCAGCTTCATTGGCATCCACAATATCGCCATTTGCCGGATCTATAATAAGTTTAGGATATCTGCTTTTTTCAAAAATTGTACGGTACCTGATTTCACTTTCTATTAATTCTTTCTCCATAAGACGTTGCTCTTCAGGATTTTTAAAAAACCCGGCTATAGATTTCCGGTTTTCATAGTAAATATATGTACCCATAAAATCCAGGTTCACATAGTAACCGTCTTTGTGGAGTAGTTTTGCATTGTAATGTACATACGGCCAATTTTCTTCCAGCCTTTTTAATATATTATCCTTAACTGTGTAAAAATCATCATAGTGAACCAAGTCCATAATATTTTTGCCAATAATTTCATTTTTATTATAACCTAAAATATCGCAGGCTTTTTCATTAAAAAAAACTATGCAATAGTCCTGTATAAGATAAGAGCCCACTGGCGAGTAATCCAAAAAATTAAGAAGATTTTTCTTGCTAAAATCGTCCCCACTCATTTATACTGCTCCTAAAGGATAATAATATGTGCTTATAGTAAAATAAAACTGAATATTATCTATACAATTTTTACCCTTAATTTCCTTTTAAGTAAACACAGGTATTAATTATAATTAAGAATTTTATATTTAACAGCATTATTTGAAAATTATCAAGTGCTGTAAAGATACGAGGAGGTAGCAATGGATTTTCCTTTTTGGATTCACCCGAGTATCGCAGGGGGGCAGCTTATTGCCTCCATAGCAATACTGCATGTATTTATTTCCCACTTTGCAGTTGGAATGGGCTTATATGTAGTAATGGCGGAACAGAAGGCTGTGAAAAATGAAGACCGGGAACTGCTGAATTTTGTAAAAACAAACAGTTCGTTAATCCTTTTTATATCAGCCATTTTAGGTGCTCTGACAGGTGTCGGCATATGGTTCAGCAAAATAGGCAGGGAAATATAATTAACAGAGAGTTAAAACCGGAAAACAGGTAA
>JAALLQ010000192.1_pt1 | contig 19051 bp, 16 predicted proteins | sample 7245921 | NCBI WGS metagenome assembly JAALLQ01 (sample SAMN13049200, study PRJNA578106) | oil field metagenome | isolation source: filtered produced water from oil reservoir B7 | place: USA:offshore Texas | collected 2016 | reverse complement strand
TCCATGCAAACCAATAACTCCATGCACTAAATCCCCCTATCAGCTTACCTCTGTCATACTTTCCTGCGTAGTCAGGTGTTTTGAATACATTCTGTGCAAATCCGGGAAGACCGGATGCCTTCGGGAAAGTTGTTGCAAGTTCACCGTAAGCCAGATTCTGCATAAATCCCTGAAATACGGAAAGACCCCAAACAATAATAGCAGCCGACCACAGCCAGCCTGCAAAATATCCTATCGACGGCAGGATCAGCAGAGGCACACCCACAGCGATCGCAAGACCCTGTTTCCAGTCGATCGAACGTTCAAGTCCACCGGATTCACCGGACTCACATACCACTTTCGAGCATTGCTCGGCATGCTGCCAGTCAATCCCTGTTTCCTCATTCGAATTCATATATTTTCACCTTCTTTTGATAATAATTACTGATACCTGCAAACCTTCCGAAAGGACAATGGATGAGTTTCATAAATTGGAGGTTATGTTTTCATCATCTGCAGGAAGTTGCAGGTATCATACAATTGCCACACAGACACGACCTGCGTGGCAACGATTAACGTTTATTTGCTCACCTGATTCCTGAACTTCTCACATGAGTTGATCTTGATATCAAGAAGCTTCTCGATGTTCGTCTTTGCAGCAATTCCTTTCGGGGCTCCTGCAACGGATGTGATTACACCAATACCCAGATCCTCTCTTAGCTCTCTCATCACATACTCATCACTGAGATCAAGTGTGGAAACACCGAGCTTCTTTGCAACGTAGTCTTTTGCGTCACCGACGCGCATGCTCTTTGCAAGTTCCATTCTTGCAACAAGGTCACCGGCTGCTCTTATTCCGCTCATTCCGGAGGTCATTATGTGGGAGATCGGCATACCCATCGGGTCGCCGACCCCTATCTATATGCCGTCCACACCGGCAACTTCGACCATCGCCTTGCTGGCTCTTGATACGGCATCTATGGTTGGTGTCTCGAACATCGGGATACCACCCACTCCCATTCCCATGTTTACATGACACGGAATCGGCGAAGCCTCAACAGCGGCTTTTACAAAGGTCACAGCACGTGCAAGGTTCCAGGGAGATGTCTTGCTGGTGTTGGTGTTGACGACTGGTCCGAATACATTGGCTCCTGCCTTAGCAACAAGTGCAGCCTGCTGGTGTGGCCACAGTCCTGCAAGCACCGTGCCGTCGTATTCGAGCTCACCGTGCATTCCAAGCAGAAGCTCTCCTGCCATACCTACTTCTATGTACATATCAGGATACTGTTTTCTGAGACTTTCCACAGCATGCAGGGAAGCGTACATATCACCGTCACCTGCAGCACCCACAGTATCAAAGTTCACTCCATCGGCACCTGATGCCATGAGCCTCTGCATGATCCAGACAGTATCTCTTGTGAGATGTTCGGCGGCATGCTCCATGGATTCCTGTGCTTCCCTGATCTTGAACGCCTTCATGAGATCTCCCGGATTCTCAAATGGTCCGTCAGGTGTATAGTAAAGACCCATGTTCGGCATTGCACCGTAGAGCAGCGGTACGATCATGTTCTGCTGGCAAACCTCCATTGTCTGCATCTCCTGCGCGATCACAGGTTTGACAGGTTTGAAACTGTAGTCGATATGACCGAGTTCCATTGTGTCGGCACCAAAAGCACGCTCATGCATCATGGAACCTATGAGCCTGCTGGAAGGGATTCCCACTCCGCTATTTCCCTGATCACCATCGATCCTGATAGTTCCGATATCATGAGTCACAGGGACCTCCTTCCCGGGTTCCACCCCGACCATCCTGGAAGGCGTCATCATGATCTCTGCAATCTTTTCAAGTTCATCATCACTGAGTGCAGGAACATCTGCAAGGTCGGCTGCATCCGCACTGCCTTCCCTCAGATCCGCCATGATCTGCTCTTTAGCAAGAAATACCCGTTTACCGTCTCCCATTCTCAAAGCATATTCTGTTGTCATAAAAATCACCCCGGTTAAAGCAGAAGTTCCTTGGCTTTTGCCACAGCTTCACTGGCATTCTCTGCATAGCAGTCTGCACCGATCTTGTTTGCCTAGGCTTCTGTTGCAGGAGCACCGCCCACCATGACTTTTATATCGTCTCTCATGCCCTGTTCCTTGAGCATCTCAATGACATCCTTCTGGCCCGGCAGTGTGGTTGTCATGAGTGCAGACATGCCGATCATATTTGCACTGGTTTCCTTTGCCTTGTCAATGAAATCCTGGAGAGGAACATCCCTTCCAATATCATGAACCTCAAATCCTGAAGATTGCAGCATTGTGGAAACGATGGACTTACCGATATCATGGACGTCACCTTCGACAGTACCGTTTACGATGATACCCAGCTTCTTACTTGCAGCATCCTTTGGCATGTCTTTTTCCAGTAAAGCCACACCGGCTTCCATTGCACCTGCTGCCATCATCACATGTGGCAGGAATAACTTGCCCCTCTCAAAGAGAACACCCACTTCATTCATTCCGGCTGCAAGACCTTTCTCTATGATCTCAGCAGGAGGAATACCTTCGTCCCTTGCCTTTTCTACGGTTGCTATAACAGCATCCTTTTTGCAGGAAACGATGGCATCAGAGAGTTCTTTAAACATTTCTTCGTTGCTCATTACTAACACCTCGTCACCTTTGTTCTCCGGTAAACAACAGTTAAGACCGGAATACAGTCAGTTACAATAAGCACTGAGAGAAAAGTATATATCATAAACTCAAAGCAATGTGTCTACTGCTCTTGAATTTATTAATGAGACAGAAATGTTTCGAGGTGCTTTTATCATTATAACAGCGTTGTAATGCTTAAACGCAATAAAAACAGGAATCTTGAGGATAAGTTAAGAATTCTTTATATCAGCTTGATAGTAAACTATATATAATGCTATAAGAAGAGTTTTTCCAAAAAATATAAATACCCCACATTATGGAAATATATATATATGCCGATTAGCAGATTCTTAAGTGGATTGGATACTGAACTGTCAGGAAACAAATTAAGCGATAGTACATTTAAGATCTGCTAATTCAAAACTTAAAGTGACAACTACATGAAATAAAGTCAAAGGAAGGAAAACAAATGTCAATCAAGAAAAGCAACGGAAGCAGCTGGATACTCGAATTTCTGGGATTCTAGGAAATGATAAAGAAAAGGTCTTATCCAAGGAGCTGAAAGCATGGAGAGAAAGCCATTAGACTCATTAATATCCAAAAACGGCCTCTGGGTGTCCAGAAACGGACGTCTCCACGGGATAAAAAGCTGTGAGGCATCCCAGAAGAACCTGCGTATAACAATGGATTGCGGAGAAGTAGTAAAGGTGAGAAATTCCCGATCCAGCAGGGCTGCAAGGTCTCTGCGAAACCGCAAATTCCAGAAACCCTGCAAAAGATGCCGTGTCCCGGAAGAAAAGATACAAGAATTCTCAAGAAAGATCTCAAAGAACGAGGTCAAAGTATCGGTCAGGACCGTACCTTCTTCTCAATTCAATTCATACGAAAATAAAATACCGGATATGGCGTTGCCATCCGAGAATACGCTACATGAACCGGTAAAACCAGTTCAGGCACCTACACCTGCTGTTTCTGCAAAACAGACCCAAGAACAGACAAAAACTGCTGCTGCCAAAACGTTCGTACCACAGCCAAGGACAAAAAAACCCAAGGTAAAGAAAACCGGAAACAGTTCTTTCCAGAAACCTGCCAAGCCTTCAAAACCTCAGTTCACTCAGAGCCAGAAGAACAGAATACTCTCCTTGCTCGGACCCGGGGAGATGATCTCATTCTCAAAGGAGAAGCGCTCCTTTGCCGAGCTTGAATCCGTACTTAGCACCGAAAGAAAGAAAGATATCAGACAGATGTACGAAGACAGTCGTGAGAACCTGCTTGGAAAACTTGAGAGAACGATAACAGAGTTCTTCGTGGACATGGGCTTCCTTGAGGTCAAATCCCCGATACTCATTCCCTTTGAATACATGGAAAGGATGGGGGTCGGTGAGGACAAAAAGCTGTCAGAACAGATATTCAGGGTGGGCGATAATATGTGCCTGCGCCCCATGCTTGCACCCGGCCTGTACAACCACCTGCGCAAGTTCGAAAACGTATTACCGGACCCCGTGAGAATATTCGAAATTGGACCCTGCTACCGCAAGGAATCAGATGGGAGCAGCCATCTCGAGGAATTTACAATGCTCAATTTCTGTCAGATGGGATCCAGATGTACACGAGAGGAACTTGAATTCATTATCGATGAATTCCTGAGTTTCCTAGATATTGACTATGAGATCGTTGCTGACAGCTGTATGGTCTACGGCGAGACCATGGATGTCATGCACAAGAACCTTGAGCTCTCATCCGCTGTTGTGGGACCTATCCCTATGGATATGGACTGGGGTATCGATAAACCCTGGATTGGAGCCGGTTTTGGGCTTGAGAGATTGCTGAAGGTCAAACATGATTTCAAGAACATAAAGCGTGCTGCAAGGTCAGAGTCGTACTACAACGGAATCTGTACGACCCTGTGAGGTGGGAAAAATGTTAGAGAATATGACACAGGATGAACTGGACAGCCTTGCAGGAAATATCTTAAACGGCTTTCAGCTCACGGACGGTCAGCTCAGAAATCTTCTGAGTATCACTGAAAAAGCCGATCTCGAAAAGCTCTACTACGTTTCAAGGAAGATAAGGGATCACTACTTCGGGAGCAGGGTCTTTCTTTACAGTTTCGTCTATTTTTCCACCCACTGCAGGAACAAATGCGCCTTCTGTTACTACCGAGAATCAAACCATATAAGCAGATATAGGCTTGCTGCCGGTGAAGTCAGAGACATATGCCGGTCACTCAAAGGAGAAAACATTCACATGGTCGACCTGACCATGGGTGAAGACCCCTATTTCCACAGCAACCCGGAAAAGTTTGTGGATATTGTGAAGATAGTGAAAGAGGAAACAGGCCTTCCAATCATGATATCCCCGGGTGTGATGGATGACAGGACACTCAACAGGCTTTATGAAAGCGGTGCCGATTTTCTTGCACTATACCAGGAGACCCACGATAGAGATCTCTACCGGAAACTGAGGGTGGGACAATCCTTTGAAGAAAGGCGGCATGCAAGAGAGTTCGCAAAAAATATAGGTTACTGTGTTGAGGACGGAATGCTCACCGGGGTTGGAAACGATATTGAATCCACCATAAGATCACTCAGGGGAATGCAGAAGGGAAATCCTGACATGGTAAGGGTCATGACCTTTGTTCCACAGGAAGGAACCCCTCTCGGGAAAAAGACACCTGAGTCCAGCATGGAAGAGCTCAAGATAATAGCTATACTGAGACTTATGTTCCCCGACAGGCTTATACCGGCATCCCTTGACCTTGAAGGTATTCCCGGCATGGTGCACAGGCTGAACGCAGGAGCAAATGTTGTCACATCCATAATACCTTCTGACTCAACGCTTGAAGGCGTAGTCAACTACGACAGGGGACTGGAGAGACACCGGGATCCGAAGAGTGTCATCAGAGCACTCGAGAATATGGGCATGAAGCCTGCAGGCCAGGACGATTTTAACAGGATACTGGAAAAAGCAAAAAGAAGGAAAACTGAAATTCTGGCGGTGGCCCTGTGAGAACCATATGCATCATAGGTGGCAAACTGCAGGGTTTCGAGGTCGCATACCTTGCACACAAGGCAGGTATGAAAGTGGTACTTGTGGACCGCAGGGAAAAGCCCCTGATACTCAGTGCTGTGGATGATTTCCATTGCTTCGATGTTATCAGGGAACCTGATAGACTGGTCGCGATCTCAGAGAATGTGGACGCGATAATCCCTGTCAACGAGAACATGGAGACCATCGAGTCCCTGAAAAAAATAAAAGACAGGCTGGCCTGTCCCCTGCTTTTTGACTTTGACGCCTACCATATCAGTATGGACAAAAAACGGTCCAAGGATTTTTTCTATTCAATTGACGTACCCACACCTGCTGACAATCCTACATCCCCTCCGTATTTCGTCAAGCCTCCGTGTGAGAGCAGCAGTGTGGGTACTTCTATCATTTACAACAACAGAGAACTGGATGGTCTTGATCCTGACATGCTTGTGGAAGAGTACGTGGAAGGAGATGTCATCTCCCTTGAGCTTGTGGGTGACGGTGAGAACTTCGCTGTTGCAAAGGAAACAAAGGTGCATGTGGACGAGACCTATGACTGCCATATGGTAACACCCATAGACCATCACCAGGAGTTAAGGGATATCTCCCTCAAACTTGCCAGGAATCTCAGACTCCGGGGAATCATGGACATTGAGGCAATAGACAGTCCAAGGGGGCTGAAAGTGCTGGAGATCGATGCAAGGTTTCCCAGCCAGACACCATCTGTGGTTTACCATTCCTCAGGGATAAATCTTGTTGAGATGCTTGTGCAGGCTTTTTCCAGTGGTATTGGTAATACAGATAATTCAAAAATAGTTTCTAACGGTAATTATTGTACTTTCGAGCACCTTGCCCTGAAAGAAGGTGGGCTTGTGCCTGTCGGTGAGCATGTGATCTCACAGGGCACGGATTATCATGTTTTTCACGCTTCTCACGGGCTCGATATCTTTGAATGCATCGGTGATATCCGGGTCTTTACTCTTATGAGCTGGGGTCCGGGAAAGGAAGAAGCAGAAAATAACAGACAGAGAGGGTTTGGTATTGTCAGGGAACATCTTGGAATCGAAAACCTGAATTAAAATCGGGAGGAATAAAATGGCACTTTTAACACCACAGGATCTTGAGAACCTGTCCGCACAGCTTGAGGAGAACGATGAGATAATCAAAAGGGTCACCGGCCTCAATATCAAAGGAATATGCGAGGAGCTGTACGGAACAAAACTCGACTCTCCGAAAGTAGGAATAATCCCAATAACAGCAGGTGAGGGGATAATCAGCACCTTTACTTCGTCACTGCTTTTTATCGTGCAGTATTTCGGCCTTGAGGGTTTTATTACCGAACATCCGGACATTACAGGTTACTATGAAGCCGTCTCAGAGGGCGCCGACATCCTACTCATGGCAGATGACCATATTTTTATTGCACACAACCTCCGCAACGAGAAGATCGTGAGCAACCATGTGGCCACCGGAGTGATATATGCAGATATTGCTTCAAGGTTCAATGAGGCAAATTCTAAGGATATCCTTGTCATCGGTCTTGGGAAAGTGGGTTATGCAGGAGCCTGCCACCTTGTGAACAAAGGTTTCAATGTCTATGCCTGTGATCCGAATAAGGAGTTTTTATCTAAGGCTGTGGATGAGCTGGGAATTAACCCTTACTGCAGCGACGACAGGAAAAAATTTTCCATGGTATTTGAAGCCACACCCAATGCAGACACCATATCCGAAGGTATGATCGAGGAAAGATGTCTGGTCTCCACTCCCGGAATACCATGTGGACTGCCTCCTGAGGTCGGAAGCAGATATCGTGTTGACCTTGTAATGGAACCCCTGGTGATCGGGGTTGCTTCCATGTTGTATTCTGTTATCTGAGAAGTAAGGAGAAAAAATATGTACGTAATTGCCCTGGACCTTGGAACAAGTGGTTTCAGATCACAACTGATAGACCTTGAAAAACAGGAAACCGTTAAGACTGTTATCACCATGGGACACCCCCTTCCGGGTGGTAATGTCATGGACCATCTCGACTTTGCCATCACCACCGGAGCGGATGTGGCACACAGGCTCATGATCGAGACTGTAAGGGAAATACTGGAGAAATTCGATGTCGAACCGGAAAAGATACAAAGAATCGCGGTCTGTGGAAATCCGATCCAGCTCTCACTTTTCCAGAACCTGGAGATCAGAGACCTTGCGTATGCGGGAAAGAACAAGCAGGCTGCACTGGGAGTTGAGGAGGTTAAGAGGGAGGCAAGGACATTTCCTGCAAACGAGATATTTGAGGGAATCTATGAGATGGACAACTGCGAGATAATCGTACCTCCTGCCATCAAGCACGAAATAGGTGCCGACGCCCTTGCCATGATGCTGGAAACGGATTTCATCCATCAGGAAGAGATCTGCCTTGTGACCGATTATGGGACCAATGCGGAGATGGCCTTGAAGATCGGTGACAGAATCATGACGGCAAGTGCGGCTGCAGGTCCTGCAATCGAAGGTCAGGGAATTGCCTGTGGAATGCTTGCAGGCCCCGGTGCGATCAGCGATGTCAACCCCGAAAATGGATACTGGAGACTTACGGTGCTGGACAGCACCATCAATCCCGCAAAAGGACCCCTTGTAGATCCGGTAAGCGGAGAAACCATTGATAGTGGTGAAGTTACACCAAAGGGGATAACAGGTACCGGAGTGATTTCCACCATAGCGCTGGCAATGAAGACCGGAATGATTGAAAAACTTCCGAAATTGCCAAACGGAAAACTGATCCTTGGAGATGGAATAATCATCACGGAAACGGATGTGGAGGAAGTCGGAAAGGCGATCGGTGCCATCCGGGCCGCACATATGACACTAATGGTGGAAGCCGGCATGAAATTCGAGGACCTGAAATATTCATACATGTCAGGGGCGACCGGCACATATGTGGATGCCGAGAAAGCAAGACATATAGGTTCTGTTCCAGGTTTTTCCCAGGGGATCATCCAGTTCGGCAATACTTCCATAGGACTTGCCAGAAAGCTTGCCATTGACAGCTCCAAACTTCAGGAAGTAAATGCAATTGCAGAGAAGATCACAGCAGACCATCTCATGATGGCGACCAGCGAGACATTCAAGGATATATACGTCTGTGAACTTTCCACATGGCAGCATGGCATGCCCCGGGAAATGTATGATCAGATGCTGGAAATGTACGGAATACCTCCATTCCCGAAGGACCTTGAAGAAGTACATATCGAAAAGAGGGTGAAAAGGGATATCGAAGATGTGGGAACCCTGGGACTTGACATCGTAAAGGATATCGGTATAACCCTGGAAGCACCTGTGGAAAAGTGTGTCCTGTGTCACAAATGTGAAAAAGAATGTCCAGAGGATGCCGTGGTGATAGTTGAAAGGGAAGGGAAAAGATTTGCGGATATCGACAGTCAGCATTGTCTTGGGACAAGCTGCAGGCGCTGTGTGACGATCTGCCCCGAACAGACAATGAACCACACGATCCTGGAGATAAAAGAAAAAAGTCTCTGAAATTTTCAGATAATTTATTCGTCGAATCTGAGAATGCTCGTCCTGTAGGTGGCAAGGTCCACAACCGGAACCTGGCACGGTGTCGGGACGACATTCATTCTTTTCTGGAACTCGGTCTGGTCCTGCCATGTACCGGAGTTTACAAGCAGTACGTTCTTGTACCATTCCACACCCACGGTATGTACGTGACCGCAGTGCAATATGTCGGGAACCTGGCCGAGCACGAAATGATCGTTTTTCTCGGGTGCAATGGAAACGCGGCTTCCGTACATGGGAGACAGGTGCCTGAACTTCATCATCTCCACCATACCCCTGGTGGGTTCGGTATACGAGACACCGGGCACGGCTGCCACAAGATCATCTATTGAACGACCGTGATATATCAGGATCTTCGTTCCATCCAGACTCACCATTGCCGGGTTTCCCACAAAGGTCACATTGGACGGGAAATCGGCCCTGATGCACTCAGGGAGTTTGGGCTGAGGTTCAGCTTGTCGTACAGCATCGTGATTCCCGGGAGAAATGATAACTCTTATGTGTTTGGGTATCTCGTCAAAATATTCGGCGGCCTTTCTGTACTGGTCATATACATCCGGGATATTGAGCTCATGTTCCTGTCCTGGATAGATTCCCACCCCGTCAACAAGGTCACCTGCAACCACAAGATAGCGCACTTCCTTTGAGATAGCAGCAAGGGCTTCGTTATCGGTATCGCCTCTCAGAAAATCAACGAAGCGCTCCCATGGCTCTTCCATAAAAGTGGTGCTGCCCACGTGTACATCTGATGTCAATACCGCCTTACCGAAGCTGCCACCCTTTTTTGCCATTGTGTTGGGAAGGTCGGGAATAATGATCTTCTGAGCTATCATGAGCTTTCCGTCATTTGTGAGTGCACCGGAAAAACCCACGACCTCATCCAGTACAAGATGTGTGGCCTGCTCATAGAGTTCCTTGTCCGCCATGCGCACGAGCACCGAAAAAGAGCCTGTAGGGTCTTCGACCTCCAGGATCTTATGGCCGTTACTGGTACTTTTTATATCAGATATCATACCGATTATAGATACGTCACCAAAATCCTTGCCTCCACGCAGACCAGGAGAACGGTTCTTGTTCAGACTCTCGATGGGTCTTGCATTGACCCTGGAGCGTATGATCTCACTGAGCCTGCTGTATCGGTTCCTGAAGAACTGCACAAATTCCATGTATTCTCCCACACAGGTGGAATTATCGGAGATATCCGAAATTACGGATACCGGATTATCAGACAGTAAGAAATCAGGCGACCCGCTACTTGTGATTACTGAAGTCAGCGGCTTTTCAGTCTGGATCCTGAGAGTGTCGGCAGAATTTTCAACAAAAGCGGTGACAGGACCGTTGGTTGATTCATTAACAGAATCTTCATTAGCAGGATCATCGTTAGCAGAATCTATGTCGATATGCTCCACACCGATCACCAGCACGGAAGTATCGATATTTCCCAGAACCTGCTGTATCAGCCTCTCGGGTGAACAGTGGGAGCATATGAGTTCCACTGCCTCAGGGCTGATCTGGTAACCTTCTTCAATAAAAACCGTCAGGACATCAACTTCATTCATGATTGACCGGGTATGTTTTTAAAGTACGGATACGCAACATATAAAATTGCAATTATTGATCCATACGTTAAGATTTTATTGGCTGCAAGTATATTCATAATCCTAAAATATTCTTTTATATTCTAAACCTCAGGCAGGAATAAAATGACCTTAAAGGATAAGTATAAGGCCTTCAAAGAAAGTGATAACTTTTACGTATCACTCACCCGTGACATTCTATCGGTATTCTTAGCCGTTTTGATATTTGCCTCTTTTTCACAGATTGTATTTGGAATGTGGACCCCCATGGTCGCCGTGGAATCCGGCAGCATGGAACCGCACATGAACGTTGGTGATATTATATTCATCAAGGACATCGACCGAACGCAAATTATTACCTATGCCCAGGGAACAGATGATTATACCTCATTTGACAGCTACGGAGATGTGATACTGTACAAACCCTACGGACAGGAAGGGGTAACACCCATCATCCACAGAGCCATGTACTATGTTGAAGAGGGAGAGCCCATGTGGGAGGGAGGTCCTGAAGCACCTCATTCCGGTTATATCACAAAGGGTGACAACGAGGTTACAAACAGATATTATGACCAGCAGGGTCAGGTAAGTTACCTCATGCCCGTGAAAGAGGAATGGGTGATCGGTGTCGCACAGTTTAAGATACCCTATCTGGGATATCTGAGACTCATGCTCCCAAGCTTCTGATCACAGATGCAACTGCGTCGTCATTACGGGTTTGAAACCATCCAGTGGTTTTAACCTGTAATCCTCGAACAACACTTTTTTTGTACTTGTGATGGGTACGCTCAACACGATTTCCTTTGTCCTGCCGTACCTGCCTTTACTTACTACGACCGCATTGACGATTCCCAGCATGTCCAGCTCGGACATAAGATCGGTCACCCTGCGCTGGGTCAGAATATCCATATCAACATGAATGCAGAGCTGGCGATATACATTGTAGACCTCGCCTGTTGTGACATTCCTGTAGCCGTTGTTCCTCAGGAGCATGACACTGTAGAGGGCGAGTTTGGACTGAGTTGGAAGCGTGCGCACAACTTCCACCACGCGATCGATCTCGATCTTTTCCTGAGCATTCCTGACATGTTGCTCTTCGACCTGTGATTTGTTCTCACGTTCAGCGATCTCACCTGCAACTCTGAGAAGATCCAGTGCGCGCCTTGCATCACCATGTTCCTGGGCGGCAAAAGCAGCACATAGAGGAATGACCATCTCATCAAGCGCATCCGGTTTGTATGCGATCTCAGCCCTTTCATGGAGGATATCACTGATCTGGTCCGCATCGTAAGGCGGGAAAATTATCTCTTCCTCTCCAAGGGAACTCTTGACCCTCGGATCAAGGAATTCAGTGAACTTCAGGTCGTTGGAAACACCTATCATGCTTACCTTCGCCTCTTTAAGATCCGTGTTTATCCGGGAGAGATTATAAAGAACATCATCGCCTTTTTTGATCAGCTTATCGATCTCATCGAGAATTATTATAATTATCTGTTTTTCAGAATCGATTGCTTCCTTGAATTTCGCAAAGACCTGATCCGTGGGCCATCCTGTCATCGGGACATCCTCACCGAACTGCCTTGAAAGGTTGGCAAGCAAACGGTACTGGGTATCTATGACCTCACAGTTGAGATACACAACCTTACAGGACGTACCAAGGGATTCACCTTTTCTTTCCAGCTCAATACCCACATGACGGGTAACAGCTGTTTTTCCGGTACCGGTTTTTCCGTAAATGAGGATATTTGAGGGGGTATCTCCTCGTAAAGCGGAAACCAGGATGGAAGCCAGACTGTTGATCTGATCATCCCTGTGAACTAAAGAATCAGGAGTATAGGAATGTCTTAAAACCTCCTTGTTCTTGAAAATTGGTTCGCTCTCCAATAACTCCTGAAACAAACCATCCAACGATTTATTTTGCATTTTTGTCACCCTGTCCATTCAGTAGCACAAATTAAACATTATTCTGAGGGGATTAGAAGCGTAAAGATAATAGAGCGTTTTTCATCTATCTCTCCGTTCCAAAGGATACATAGGAAGAGTAGCTTATTAATGCTTATGGTGAAGACCCCCCTGTTTCAAATGCAACTAAAGATCTTTTTAAACTTCAAAGATAAAAACCGACAAAAGAGAGCTTTTTTAAGAAGAATTTGTTAACCATGAACTGGATGGTTATAAGCTTCAGAGCTTCCTATGGAACTTAACCCCTTTGTTTCAACTGGAAGGTTTATAAATCACAGTGACCCTATGATTTCGACTGGAATGCACAAAAAAAAGATGTTTTCATCTTTTTTTAAAATTTCAAAAAAAACCTGGTAGTGTAAGTATAGATATTCTGATATATAAAGATTACTTTTCTTTAAACACACTGAACAAAAAGATAGGCTTCCAGTAGAAATAATGGGGTAGCTCTCTAGCCAAAAAATCTTCCCGGAGTTATCCAGAGGACAAAAACAGGATTCCAGAAATCCGTAACAATCAAAATTCTGTCGATATAGCAAATACTTAAATTTTTTCTCATCTATCTTCATCTGTTGTGACCTATTTTGCAATCTATTAAACTAAAATCCGAAAAAATGATGTAGCAATAACCAAAATCAACAAAATCAATATGCTAAAATCAGCAAATAATCAATCTTCAAATTAAAAGAACCAGGCAAATCTCCAAACACAATAGTTTTAAACATCCGGTAGTATTCATGTGTTAAATGAAGCAAACCGGAGTTAGCGAAGAAGAGATCTTCTCTCTTCTCAATGATGCTAAAAAAAAGGACTTCAGCTATCAGCGGGTTCTCAGTTCAATGTGTACCTATCCACATGAAGTTGCAGTCAGAGCCCATATGCAGTTCATCGAGTCCAACATGGGTGACTTTGGTCTTTTCAGGGGTACCCATGATCTGGAAAAGCAAATTATCCTGATGCTTGGCGATATATATCATTGCGGTTCTGTTGAAGGCTATCTTACAACCGGTGGAACGGAATCCAATATTCAGGCAGTTCGCGCAATGCGTAATTTCTCACGGGATCGGGGAAACTATGACAGTTCTGAGGTGAGACCAAATATAGTGGTTCCAGCATCTGCTCATTTTTCATTCGACAAGATTGCCGATATCCTTGATATGGAGGTCAAAAAGGCTGATCTTGATCATGAGATGAAAGTATCCGTGGATTCAATGCAGTCTCTTATAGATGAGAACACTGTTGGATTGGTTGCTATTGCAGGCTCCACGGAATTCGGGCAGGTGGATCCGATAGAAGAGATATCGCAAATTGCACTGTCTCATTCTCTTCCGCTGCATATAGATGCGGCGTTTGGTGGTTTTGTACTGCCGTTCATTTCAGCTAATCACAAATTCGATTTTTCCCTTCCGGGGGTAACTTCCATGGCAGTTGATCCTCACAAGATGGGTCTTAGTACCATTCCTTCAGGTGTGTTGCTTTTCAGGGATTTCGAGTACATTAATCATCTGAGGGTACATGCTCCCTATCTTACAGTGGATACCCAATACACGCTCACAGGGACCAGGAGTGGTGCAGCGGTTGCAGCGACCTATGCTGTGATGAAGTTCCTGGGGGTTGAAGGATATTCAAAGGTTGTTGAAAGATGCATGGACCTTACAGGTCATCTGGTTGAAAGGGTAAAAGGACTTGGTCTCCGGCCTGTTATCGATCCTGTGATGAACGTTGTGGCACTGGATGTCCCGCATCCTACTACCCTCCGTACAAAACTTTCCAGTGAATATGACTGGCATGTTTCCATCACCCAGGACCCGAAGGCATTAAGGCTTGTGATTATGCCTCATCTTGATATCGGAACAATTGATATGTTCATTGACGATTTCGAAAAAGCACTTCGTTCCTGAGAGATCTAAAAAAGAATAGCGAAGAGAGAAATAGTTGAGGGGATGAGGCTGATGACACTATGCCCTGAAACTTGTAGGACGTGTGTTCATCAGGCCCGTGCTTGAGTGGAAATCTGTATGTATAATATATACTCATAATGCAAGCAGAGTGAAAGTAATCAGCTTTGAGTAAGTTTTCTGTCAAATTACACAGGCAGATTCCAGATCAAAAAGTTCTGTCTGAGTTTTTTCCAATCCCCGGATAAAATTAAATACGAAGCTCATCTAACAACAAAGCATGAAGTCATCACTTAAGATCGGGAGTATAATGGGGATACCTGTAAAACTCCACATAACGTTTTTGCTTATCCTTCCTGTCTTTGCTCTGGTCTTTTCGATCAACGAGTATCCGCTTGGTTTTGCGGGCACGACTCCGGTCATCCTTAACTATGCGCTGTCTCTTTTGACAACTATCCTGCTTTTTGCCTGCATACTATTACATGAGCTCGGGCATTCTTATATTGCAAAGAGCTACGGTGTTGAGATCAAGGATATTACATTGCTTTTGTTTGGTGGCGTATCTTCCATGGAGGAGATTCCCAGGGAACCTTCCCAGGAGCTGAGGATGGCCTTTGCAGGTCCGCTGGTAAGTTTTATCATCGGTTTTATTCTCCTGGGTGCAAACTATATTTTAGCTTCCACCGCTTCGGGTTACGGTGGGACTTCAATCTGGCTGATGTTCTACATCCTGGGTTCTATTAACATAGTGCTGGGACTCTTCAACCTGCTACCTGCGTTTCCAATGGACGGCGGAAGGCTGCTCAGGGCATGGTATGCCAAAAGGATGAGCTATGTCAAGGCCACTCATTATGCAGCAGGCTTTGGGAAGATGTTTGCTTTTCTCATGGGGCTTCTGGGTCTGTTCTTCAACCCCTGGCTTATATTGATAGCATTTTTTGTATATATTGGCGCATCCGAGGAGGACAAATCAACCACTATTTCCGTGCTCCTGGAAAAATACAATGTCAGTGATATCATGTCAGAAGACGTGCGGACAGTATCTCCTGATATTACTGTGGAAGAACTCTCAAAGTTTATGTTTGAGAACAAACATCTCGGATATCCTGTCATGCAGGGTAATTCTTTAAAAGGGATTGTGACATTTACAGATATACGTAACATCATTCCGACCGACCGTTTTGCAACCCTTGTTTCGGATGTAATGACAAGGGATATAATCTCGGTGAGTCCGGAAGATACGGCATCAGAGGCGTTTAAGGTGATGACACTAAATAATGTCGGGCGTCTGCTGGTTGTTAGCGACGGAGAGCTGGTCGGGATACTCTCAAGATCGGATCTCATGCGTACAATGACGTTACTGAACGAATAAGTTCAAAACCTTCAAGAGGATAAGAATTGACAAAACCCAGTAATTTTGATGATTCGCAGGGTGCATTCAGTGAATACGAACTGAATGATTCGGGTAATCTTAACCCTGCGGAGAATGTTGCTTCCACATCATCGACGAATGAACAGACGGAAGTTGACATTGTAAAGGATATTATCTCATCTACAGCGGGTCAGGAAACCGAAGACCCGGAAAACACACCTTCCCAGATAATTATAGTGGGAACAGCTCATGTTTCCGAAAAAAGTGTCAGGGAAGTTATCAGTACAATAGAGCGGGAAAAACCGGATATCGTAGCCGTGGAGCTGTGCAAGGCAAGATACGATTCACTGAAGGGCAATGTCGAGAACACGGACATTCCTGTGAAAGACCTGCTCAGGGAAGGCAAGGTGTATTTCTATATAGTACACATGCTGCTTGCCCATGTACAGAAGAAATTCGCTGACGAGATGGGCATTCAGCCGGGTGCCGAAATGATCAGTGCCATGGATGCGGCCGAGGAGAACGGAGCCAGAATCCTTCTGATAGACAGGAATGTGCAGGTCACGCTGCAGCGTTTCTGGAGCAAGATGGGCTTTGTTGAAAAGCTCAAGATGCTTGGCGGGTTGATCGCTGCGGTGCTTGGTATCGGCGGTACCAAGGATATCGATATGGATACCATAACAAATCAGGACATCGTTTCCATGCTTGTTGAGGAGTTCAGGGAGACCTCTCCAAACGCAGTCAAGGTCCTGATCGATGAGAGGGATGCCTATATGGCAAGAAATCTTCTCAGGGCCGCATCAGGAGGCGGGAAAAAAATCGTTGCAGTTGTGGGTGCAGGGCACAGGGCAGGTATCCAGAAATATATTGAGAATCCCGATACCCTTCCAAAGACTGAATATGCCACCGAAGCTCCTAAAAAGCGCTTCAGTATAATGAAAGTCTTTGGTTTTGTGATTGTGGGAATCGCCCTTGCGACCTTTGCACTGCTGATCCTGTCAGGGGTGCCCCTTGAGACCATGCTGCTGGCATTTGCCTGGTGGTTTGTGATTAACGGGGTGCTCAGTGCCGCAGGAGCCATCCTTGCAAGGGGTCATCCTTACTCGGTAATCACCGCTTTTTCAGTTGCATGGCTTACGTCCCTGAATCCCATGATGGCTGCAGGCTGGTTTGCAGGTCTTACCGAGGCAAAATACCGCAATCCAACCACAGATGACTTCAAGGGAATGGTTGACATCGAGTCCACAGAGGATATGATGAAGAACAACCTCTTCAGGGTCATAATGGTGGCAGCGCTTGCAAACCTTGGAAGTATGATCGGGACTTTCCTTGGAGTCTATGTCATGCTCGAGGTAACAGGCATCAATCCGCAGGAGATAATCCAGAGCGGTATAAATGCGGGGCTTACGGCTATCGGTATGGGGTAATAAGTTAATTTACCCTTTTTCTTCTTTTTTGTCCGATAAAACTTTTATAGACTTTTATTTTACCGGTACCACAAGTACCTGTTTCTTTGAGTGACGAACAACGTTTTCAGCGACACTTCCGAGCAGTATATGGTCAAGTCCTGTTCTACCCAGCGTTCCCATAACTATCAGGTCGATATTATTTTCATAAGCAAAGTCCACAATTGCATCCGCAGGATCCCTGTCCTCGATTATCTCGGATTCTACTTCCACTCCTTCTTTCTTACCCAGGTTGCTGACATGTTCAACAGCTTTGCCACCCTCTTCTTTCAGGTGCTCATGCAGTCCCCTGGCCCACATCTCACCGCGCATGGCCAGAGAGATACCTGAAGGCGGCACCACATAAAGGGCATTGACTTTTGCATCGTGTCTCTTTGCAAGTTCGATACCCCAGTCTACTGCATTCTTCACATTTTCAGAACCATCGGTAGCTATCAATATTCTGTCTATTTTTACGCTCATTTTCTACCCCCGATTAAGAGAGCGTAATTAGTTTGATATACGTTTTTCGCCTGTGTTTATTCGTCACAGTTATTCGCTATCAATGGAACATCAGGTAAATTGTCATAGACTTCAGCGTAGTCTGTGTACTTGCTCAGAACTTCCACAACAGGTGGAATCGGATCTGTCCATATTTCAGGCAGGTCAGCTTCTCCTTCAATTCTGATCTCATATGCAAGCTGTTCATGGGGAGGGTTGAACTGAGCATTCACATCTTCCTTGTTTCCCCTTGCATCCATTCGGTACCATCCAATATCTTCCAGATAAACAGCATTCAAGGCATGCAGACAAAATGGTGCTCCCTTATCATCCCTGCTCAGGCGCTGGTAACAGATACCTGCAGGTATGGAGTTAGCTCTGAGCAGTGCTGCCAGAAGATGGCTTTTGGCATAGCAATAGCCTGTACCATGTTCCAGGACCTCGGATGCTTTCAGGGTAACAGGATTCATGCGGTAATCATGACTGTGTTTTATCTCGTCTCTGACAAACTCGAAGCAAAGTCTTGCTATCTTTATTGGGTCCTCAGTTTCCACTGCAAGTTCCTTTGCTTTTTCCATTACAGTCGAGTGGTCAAAATCGACGATGGATGTGGGTTTCAGATAATCCTGCATTGCTGTCATAATTACTTTCAGTTAATCCAGTTCTTAAAAAAAAGTTGTGCCTGTGGGCTGAAATATTCGAAATTAAAAATATGACCATCTAAGAATTATGGATTGAAAAGAAAAAAAGGAAAGACCCTCAGCAGATGTCTTTCAGGTGGAACTGGTACTTTCCGAGCTTTCCGCCGTAGTTTCCTGCGGTGATCTTTGACACACCTGGAACTGCGATGGCTGCCTCAATTCCTGCCTTCATTGCCTTCTGGATCGCATCTTCGTCAAGACCATTGATGACAAGCTCGTACACTGCCTTTACGCCTTCGGGGATTTCTGTGCCTTCTACCTTGTCCCTGATGGACGGGCAGAACTTCTCGTTTGCGGTTGCCTTCATGAACTTGTAGTTGTTAAAACCTGCCTTGGAACCGCTGGCAACAATTCCGCCTGGGAACGGAGTGATTGTACCCTCAAGGTC